>Ga0209137_1004077_pt1 | contig 11821 bp, 6 predicted proteins | sample SaaInl5LU_22_DNA_FD_184642 | JGI IMG/M metagenome (GOLD analysis project Ga0209137, IMG submission 184642) | Marine microbial communities from expanding oxygen minimum zones in the Saanich Inlet - ESP_105LU_22_DNA (SPAdes) (version 2) | ecosystem: Environmental > Aquatic > Marine > Intertidal...
CGATTATTGAAATTGCCTCAGCCTCAGGTCTAGAACAGATCGAGATCGCTAATCGAAATCCTCTGATCGCAACGACAAGGGGAACGGGCAAGCTTATATCTCATGCGCTTGATAGAGGTGTTCGTAAATTTTTCATAGGACTTGGAGGTAGCGCCACGAACGATGGCGGCGCAGGTATGCTGCAGGCACTCGGAGCAAAATTCTATGGCCCACAGGGGCTTATAGATCATATTCAACCGCGACATTTGAGCGACTTGGTTGATATTGACCTCAGCACACTTGATGCCCGCTACAGAACAGCCTCTATCCAGGTCGCCTGTGACGTTGAAAACCCTTTGCTAGGGGTCAAAGGGGCGACTCGTATCTTTGGACCACAAAAAGGTGTTACTGAAGATTTGATCGAAAGAATGGAGGCTGGGATTGAACGGTTAGCGGATTTATTAGAACTGAAAACAGGTCGTTCATCTAGGGAGAAAAGAGGGGCCGGCGCTGCAGGTGGTGCTGGATTTGCGCTAATGCAAACTACAGATGCAAACTTTCACTCTGGTGTGGATTTGATACTTAGTATCACCGGTGCAGATAAGAGAATTGAGTGGGCCGACCTGATAATCACTGGTGAAGGTTGCTTTGATTCACAAAGTTTAGAGGGCAAGGTACCTATTGGAGTAGCAAGACGCGCTGAAAGTCTCGGTAAACCGGTAGTGATTCTTTGCGGTGTCCTTGGCCATGAGTACATCCCGCCTAACAACTTGCCTGCTGTATGTGCTGTATTTCCGATCATTGACCGTTTGGCGCCATTATCGCAAACCCTAATCGATGCTAGAACTAATTTAGCTCGAACCGCATCGCAAGTTATACAAACACTTTATTTAGGCAAAAAAATAGCCGCCGATCTTCGAGATTTTTAATAATGAATAACTCTTACGATACACCGCTCGATTGCTTTTCAAGATCCTCATTACTCGCTGAAATGCAAAAAATTCGAGATTTTTATGAAAAGTATTCAATCAATAGGGAGGGTGGTTTTTATCAAAGTATTGATGCGCAGGGAAACACTGTTAATCACGATTACCACCATTTGGTTAGCAGTTGCAGAATGACGACTAATTTCTGCCGTACTGCTCTGATGCTTGATAACGCGAAAGATATAGACATCGTTATGCAGGGGCTAGACTTTATAGAGTCTGTGCACAAACGCGAGGACGGTAAGGGTTACCATTGGTCCGTGCAAGATGGCGAGCCTAGAGATACTGATCAATACTGTTACGGTTATGCATTTCTTGTTCTAACCTATGCAAATGCCTACAAGGCCGGCATAGAAGGCGCTAAGCAAAATCTTGAGCTGGTTAAAAAGCTCATGGATAACTACTTCTGGGAGCCAGAGATCGGACTCTATGCAGATCAATACAGTCTAGAGAAGCAAGCGCTACTGTCTTATCGTGGACAAAACGCCAACATGCATGCGTGTGAAGCGTTTATCAGTGCTTTTGATGCGACAGGAGAAAAGCCATATCTTGAGCGTGCGTTTGAGCTTGCGAAAAATATTGTGTGTACACAAACACAAACAACTAAAGGGTTAATTTGGGAGCACTATAAAAGCGACTGGAGTCTAGACTTAGATTACAACCTAAACGACCCGAAAAACCTTTACAAACCATGGGGCTATCAGCCTGGACATTTTACGGAGTGGGCAAAACTTTTGCTTATTCTGAATCACTTTTCTCCTCAAGAGTGGTTATGCGAGCGCGCGTTGTTCCTTCTAGAGAAAGCGATTGCCGTCAGTTGGGATGAAGCAAACGGCGGACTTTTTTATGGTTTCGCACCAGATGGCTCAATATGTGATGACGAAAAATATTTCTGGGTTCAGGCAGAGACACTAGCCGCATTATCTATTGCTTCATCAAAGCTTGATAACTCATTAAGTGATATCACCAAAGCGTTACTCGATTACGTCAATAGACACTTCATTTATCCTGAAACTGGCGTTTGGCGTCGTGTACTCACCACCGATAATCTAACGATTGATGATTGGGTTGCTCTACCAGGTGCTAAATGTGACTACCATACTTTGGGTAGCTTCCACGATATACTAATTTACGGCGACGTAACTCTATAAAAATAGGGATAAACAGACGTTCAAAAACCTGCATCGAAAGACTGCACTTGCTAGGAAGTTGCCTGTGTAGTGATGGGCTAGTTTTTGCCCAAAGCGGACGCCTGAGCCCTGAAACAAATTTAGGGGGGTAAGTCTACTCACGGCACTTAGGCGACATTTCCTAGCACTTGGTCGCCACGGGACTAAGCATCTATTTCGGGACAAGGCCGTCATCTAACGATCTGTTGATGCGAAGTTCTCTCGGGTAACAGCCGCTTGTATACAGGCCACCAGATCCTCTTTCAGCTAGGGTTTTCCGATCACGCTATCGAATCCCGCATCCTTGTACTGCGCGACAACTTCTAACTTTAATTTTTAGGCACAAGCGATGATCGGATCCGTTGGAAATTATCTAATCTGAAGAAATAATCCGAATACACAAGGACACTTAATATTAGGCATTTTTCTCAATCACCCAAGTTTCATCATTGTTAAACGAAAAGACCCAACACCAACAGTTTACTGGACTAGGCTCAGGTATCTCGAAACTTAACGTTTTAACAATTTTGTGCGGCGGTGTAACTGGTGGTACCGATAGGTAAGTAATCTATCGTCACCCTCTCGACGCTCTGCATCTCTTCAGCTGAAAATACCGCAACGTCCCCCTCAGGACAAAAGTCTATCTATACCATTTTCATGTCGAGGTACTACACCTCGAACTTCGATAGATTTGGCATTTATTTTGCTTAGAAAAGATATGAAAAACATGGCGCAAAGGAAAACGACCGCATGGACAACAAGAATCTTATAGAACAAGCAAGCTTTGATGTGTGTGAAAAGGAGCCCTTAGCAAACTCAGGCCTAATTCAAGCCAACGGCGCACTGCTTTTTATCGACAAAAAGTCGGGTGAAATTACCTTCGGCAGTGAAAATGTCGGCGACTGGCTCGGCGAGGATCTCCACGATCTGCTTGGGACGGATGGAGTTGAGTGGTTAGAGACAAACATACCGGATGCCCCTTCACTGCCCGCCGCAGCAGGTAAACGCGTCCAGCTGCCTAATGCGCTGGATATGGGATTTGGGGAGCTAGACCTACAGGTCTCTGCGACGAGTGGCGGCTGGATTCTTGAGTTTGAGAGGTCAAATGCACAAGCGGTAAACACGGCGGTCGAGTTAATCAAGCCCAGTGGTAAAACTGATGAGGCGTTCATAGAGGCTCTGCAGCAAAGCTTAGTCGAAGCGATAGCTCGCGTGTCCGGATACGATAGGGTGATGCTCTACAAGTTCAGTTCGGATTGGTCAGGTGAGGTGTTAGCCGAGACGGTAACCGAACAAGAGGGTGAGTACCTCGGGCTGCGCTTCCCTGCTACTGATATACCCAGTATTGCGAGGAGTCTATACGCAAAGCTACCCTATCGACACATCCCCGACGCAACTACGCCACCCGTGCAGATTTTAGGCTTAGCCGGCAGCGGCGAACGTATGGATCTTACCTGGTCAGATCTGCGATCTGTCTCGCCTTTCCATGTTACCTATCTGAATAATATGAGCGTTCGTTCATCGTTCTCAGTTTCAATCATGCTTGAAGGACGGCTCTGGGGGCTTATAGCCTGTCACCATCATGACGCATTGGAGATCCCACTGTCGGCCAGGGTGCGATGCAAGGAACTTGCCGATGAGTATGTACAATCCTTGGCGGCGTACAGAACTTCGATCCAGCGCAACCTGTATGAGCGTGTAAATGATGCACTTGCTCCTCTGGAGCAGAACGGCAGCGAACCTGGACTGGATCTCCTTACCACACGGCTGCCGCATCTCTGTGAACTTTTAGACACGAGTTCCGCGGCACTTGTCGTTGATGGTTCGGTCCTTGGTGCTACGCCATCCGTGGACACCGAGGGCCTTTTACGTCTGCATGACTGGTGCCTGCACAACACAACCGGCGAGGTTGTCTTTATCGATAATCTTCCAGTAATGATGAAAGAGAATTTGCCACAGAACACCGCGGGCGTGATGGCCCTTAACTTTAGGGCAAAACAGCATGGCAATGCTGCTGCAGCCGTGTATCTCCTGCGCCCTGAAGAGACAACCGAGATTGCATGGGCTGGTAATCAGGATCAGCTCCAAGAGGCCGCTGCCTCAGGGCAACTCTCTCCTCGAAGCTCATTTGAAAAATGGATCGAGGTAAGAAGAGGCTACTCACGTGCTTGGGACGAGAACACCCATTTCACAGGCGCACAGGTTCGCGAAAAACTCGCTAATGTCCTGTGACGACTCGCCCAAATGCGTTAGTGGAGTTTTGCTGTGAATATATCTAAATCTGACGAACTTATTGACCCCTTTGATCTACTGAGAGCCGAATTGGGCTCCGTTGTGCTCTACCGGACCGAAGCGTCAAGCGACGGTATTGTTGAGCATTTTTCTGGAGATACCCTCGATCTATTCGGAGTCGACCTAAGCGCCTCTTCTGAATCCTTAGAGGATCGCATCTTCAAGGCGGACCGATCGCGTATCAAGCGCGAACTCAGTAAGCAACTTGCGATGGGCGAGCAGTTCTCACTGCAGTACCGCATCCTAATGACAGATGGCGAGCAGCGTTGGTTGAGGGAAACAGGCCGGGCCCGGAATATCGCCGATGGATCTCAGACACGTGAGTCTTTTATTTTTGACATATCAGCGCAGCGGCAGGAGAAACAGCGCGTTCAACAGTTGGAGCGTCAGCTAGACTCCGTCACAACACAGCTAAATGCGATGAGCGAAGGGTCTGAAACCCACATGCTCGTCCTTGACGGTGATGGTGCGATCGTGATGGCCAACGGCGCCTGGCTCGAATTCGAGAGGCGTCGCGGAACTGATCTCACCACTATAGGTGATTGGACAGGCATGCTGTTTCAGGAGATCTGTGAGACAACTCAGGATCCGGCTCTGGGTGGCTCGAATTTTCTAGCGGCTGTTGATGCCGTACAGACGGGTAGTAAGAAATCACAAGAGATGACTATCTCTGTACCTCTTGAGTGGGGGATGAAATTTTTTCTCCTGACAGTAACACGACTCAGCGGTGACTCACCGGGGGTGTTGATTTCACGCCAAGATGTGAGTGCGCTGAAGTCAGCTGAGCTGGCGGTCTCTGAGCAGAGCACCTTCCTAAACGGGATTCTCGATTCATCTGAGCACCTTGCCGTTGTCGCACTCAATACAGACAACCGTATCGTGCTTTTCAATCCCGCGGCTGAACACTTTACTGGCCTAAGCCAAGCAGAAGCAGTTGGTCGCCCCGTCGAAGTACTTCAGCAGATTACAGCATTTACTGGGGACCAATGGCGGGCACTCTCGAACGTTGATACCCAAGAAGAGGAGCTCTTGTTTGAGTCTGAGTTGTTTACTCATCAAAAAGGAAAGCAAGTCGAAGCGCGAGTTACCCCAGTACACTTGCCACATGGCGAGAGGTGCGGCACCGTCTTTGTAGCACGTGACATCACTGAGGAGCGGGCTTTTACTGCGCGAATGCAACGTCTCAATGAAGAGTTGGAGCAGCGCGTTCAAGAGCGTACAGCAGAGCTGGAAGTTGCCAAGGAGGCTGCTGAAGCAGCCAGCCGGGCCAAATCTATGTTCCTATCCAATATGAGCCACGAGATTCGCACACCAATGAATGCTGTTATCGGTATGACCGACCTTTTGTTGGAAACACCTCTAGATAAAGAACAGTTAAAACTACTCAATTCTGTATCTAAATCAGCTAAGTCACTGCTTGAGATACTCAATAACATATTGGATGTATCGAAGCTTGAGTCGGGCAAGATGGAAATCGAGCAGATTCCATTCGACCTTCATGATCTGGCAGAAAATGTCGCACAAATGATGACGGTAACCGCCAACCGCAAAGGTCTCGAGCTGAACATAGATATCGGGGAAAGTGTCCCTCGCTACCTCGTTAGTGATCCCACTAAAATTCGGCAGGTTCTGATCAATTTGATCGGTAACGCGATTAAATTCACGGGTGAGGGTAGCGTAAGGCTGTCAGTTACACGCGCAGCTGGTGAGGGAGAGTTTAACTTTGCCATATCAGACACCGGCGTTGGCATGTCACAGAAAGCGCTCGCTACAATCTTTGAGCGCTTTACCCAAGCTGATGAAAGTACGACACGCAAATACGGCGGAACCGGGCTTGGAACCGCGATTTGTAAGGGCATCGTTGAGGAGATGGGTGGACGTATCTGGGTTGAAAGTGAAGAAGGTATTGGCAGCGTCTTTCAATTCAATCTTAAACTTGACCCAGCATCAGAAGAGCAAGAGGCAAATCTTCTCAATGCCCAGGTTCTAGAGAGAGGTATCTGGACACGCCCTCTGAATATTCTGTATGCAGAAGATATTGAGCTAAACCAAGAGCTGATAAAACTGCGACTCTCACAGCGCAACCATCAGGTTACAATCGCCGAGAATGGACAAAAAGCCATCGAGATGTATGCAAGCGGCAGTTATGACCTGATCTTAATGGACGCCCATATGCCGGTATTGAATGGCTTTGACGCTATCAGAGGCATACGCGAGATAGAGAAAGAGACCGGTAAACATATTCCGATCATTATGCTCACAGCGAGTGTGCAAGAGAGTGATCGAAAAGCCTGCATGGACGCCGGCGCAGATGACTTCGAGTGGAAGCCAGTTGATTTTCCATCCCTATACGCCAAGTTCGCACTGTTCTTTGATGCTATCGCTCCTCCGAAAGAGACCAACTCCACATCGGCTGATCATATGACTGATTTGAAGGTCAGCATAATTGACCTTCAAGCGGGTTTAGCTGTTTGGGGCGAGCCCGATCTTTATGCCCGCTCGCTTAATAAAATGGGACAGGACTATTCCGATAGTGCGCAGCGAGCTCATTCGTTAATCGAGAGTAAATGCTACTCCGAGCTATACGAGTTAATGCATTCGCTCAAGGGTGTCGCAGGCAATTTAGGCGTCAGAGAGATACCGCAGGCGGCCAATGAGATAGAGCTAAGAATAAAATCGCAGAACTATGATTTTGCCGATCCGCTAAATACCCTTAGGGGCCTTTTAGACCGTTTAGAAACCGACCTTGTCGTGATCCGCGACTACTCACAAAAGCGCACTGTGAGTGAGCGAACGGTTGATAACACTCGATTGATCGAGCAGCTCGAGCGGCTCGTTGAGGTGCTCGATACAAGCGACATTAACGACGAAATCGTCTCAGATTTGAGAGACTCTATGGACGAAGCTCTATTTTCTCGCTTGGAGATTGAGCTTGATGCATTTGAGTTTGAGCGTGCCGCAAGCGTTGCGAAAGAGCTGGTTCTTGACCTTAGGTCTGAAGATCAATGCTCGCCGTCAGTCGATCCAGGGCCTTTGCTTGATCGTCTGATAGAGGCCCTCAAAAACGCTGATCTTGATGATGAAGTAATGGGTGAGCTCGGCACTATTCTGGTACCCAGTCAATTCAGTGAACTGGAAGAGGCGCTTGATGCGTTCGAGTTCGAGCAAGCAATTTCAATCGCTGAAAATATTAAAAACAGATCCGTTCTGGAGCACGCAAATGGATAAGCAGAAGATACTCGTGGTGGATGATGAGCCCGCAAATTTAAACTTGATTCGCCAAATTTTGAAAGCTGATTATGATCTTACTTTTGCCAAATCGGGTGCTGATGCAATAGCTAACGCCCTTAAGCACAAACCAGATCTCGTACTTCTGGATGTCATGATGCCGGAAATGGATGGACATGAGGTATGTCGGCAGTTAAAAAGCGATGAACGCACTCGAATGATTCCGGTTATCTTTTGTACAGCGATGACAGAAGAGGGAGATGAGACCACCGGTTTCGAACTCGGTGCTGTGGACTACATCACAAAGCCTGTGCGGCCTTCAGTTGTAAAAGCACGCGTTGCTACGCATCTGCAACTGCACAACCAAAATCGCGCACTAGAAGCGAAAAGCCGGGCACTCAATAGCGATCTGATTGCGACGCGTCTCAAGACGCTCCAGATGCTGGGTAAAGCGGCCGAATTCAAGGACAACGAAACAGGGATGCATGTTATTCGTATGTCCCACTACTCAAGAGCCCTTGCACAGGCCCTGGGATGGAACGACTCTGATTGTGAAACGCTCTTGAATGCAGCCCCAATGCATGACATTGGTAAGATCGGTACGCCAGACGCAATCCTTCAAAAGCCTGCCGCTCTTACCGACGAGGAACTAGTCGTTATGCGGTCCCACTGTGAAGCAGGCGCCGCCATTATTACTCAAGCCGATAGCGAGGATCCGCTATTTATTATGGCTGCAGAGATAGCACTGTGTCATCACGAGAAATGGGACGGAAGTGGTTACCCTCAAGGATTGGCCGGAGAAGATATTCCGGCAAGCGCGCGCATAGTCGCTATCGCCGATGTTTTCGATGCACTATCAAGCGTACGCCCATACAAAGCCGCTTGGCCGTTACCAAAAATTATTGATCTTTTGCAAAATGAAGCGGGAAAGCATTTCGATCCTGATTTCGTAAAGGTATTTATTGAGCTCATTCCCGAGTTAGTTGAGTTTCAACAACGGTGGCGAGATGCAAGCTAATCGCCACGCCAATTTTTAATTAACCGGCGAATCTAAAGCGTAATTTTATGCAAGATAGTTCAGAGATATTTGCGGCTTATACTTTGAGTAGAATTACTCGCGAGTTGGCCGATCAACCGCTGACGGAGGTGCAGCGCAACCGGATTCGAGCCTCTCTCGTCGATCAAGGCCGCACTAATCGACATGCACTCGATGTACGGCTAGTTATTCCGTTGATATACACTCGATTCTATCTCGTGTTGTTCAGCGGTACTGACCAGCGCTCAAAGAAGAAAACTGACCAGAGTACGAAAGACAGCTCTGAAATTTTCGCTGACTTTACGCTCCAGCGTGTTAACCGCGATCTGCTTGATGAACCGCTAGACAGTGACCAACAGCGCCGTTTTCGCGAGGTTTTGATAGCGCAGAATCGCTCTAATCAACATGCGATCGACATCAGATTCACCATCCCTCTGCTTTTCACACGCATTTATGTGGTGTTATTCGCGGGCAAAGACCGCCGGGCAAAAACGATCGCTATTGAAGTACGCCGCGCCTCTACGACAGCAATTACGATCTTATCAATACCGCTGTTATTGGCCTTAGTTTGGATCGGCTACCTATTTAAAAGTGCGCTCGGTATAAACCTATTCAACAATTGGCACTTCAGTGAGTTCGTCTACGATCTTTTGGATAAAATAGAAAGACTTTGATTTGGTCTAGGCTGCGTAGTACCGCCAGCGCTCTCATTATTTCCAGAATCGAAATGGATACCCTAGTGTTTAAAGCGTTCTCGAATTGAAAGATGTCCTCCGCAATCCTGCCATTTCAATGGCGGGTCAAAGAGGACGATCTTGGGACTCGATATACCGTTTAATGGTTTCCAGCTTTGCGCCACCGCATGAGACAGCGCAGTAAGATGGTGACCAAAGGTGGTTGCCCCAAAGAAAACGCTTTAAATGAACCCTGTGTTTTGCTCTGAGCAATCGGCTCGTGTTGCCTTTGAGCACCTTAACGATCTGGCATACCGCCAGCGTTGGCGGTATCTGTATTAGCAAATGAAAATGATCCGCCTAACCGCCAAATTCGATGATCTCAAAACCCGTTTTCTCAGCTGATTCTGAGCAGATAGATTCAGCATCCAGCAAAATCTCATTAGTCAGCGCGTTGCGGCGATACTTAACTACAAAAACCAGATGGATTAGCAACTTACTAACGCTTGACCGAGTACCATTCATGAGGAATGCGGGAAGTTACTCGTTAAAGGCTTATCTGGAAAGCCATTAATGACACGCTAGTGGTCATGGCGAGGTGGCAAAGATCCCTATACAACTGAGATCCTAATATGAAAGATGCTTTAACTCAGGATGAACGAAGCCTCTTAGTTGCTATTGTTCAGCATCAGATCTGGGTATCCAAGCTTAGTGAACATCCGAACTCAACTGATATAGGTAGCCAGTCCTATCAACAGCATCACCGACATTTGGAACATTGGTTGACTGACGAACAGAACAAGTCAAACCGCAGTAAAGTGGTGTTGGTTCGCTTGCAATCTCTGTATAGCGAGTTCCGCTCTATCTATACTGAAATTGCGGGGTCCTCGTTAAACTTTAACGCGCAAGACTTTGAGGTGCTCCAGGAGGTAAGTATGAAGCTTCGGTCCCTGGTCGCTGAAACCTTGGAATCACAAAATGATTTGCGCGGATTTAGCACTGAATTACCTACTTGCCCGATCAAAACCATATTGTCGTGCGACTAAGCCAGACTAATCGTGTGAGAAATATTTACTGTCTTAGCAGACTACTAGTGAAGTAACGACTTGCTGCACTGGACGCGGCAATTCTCTGAAAAACATGTCTGCTTTATCATCACATTAGAAACCGCTAAAAGACCGTTTTGGGTCGCGAACACCAATTCAGAATACTTCACACGTCCGAACACTGAGCAGTCATTTGATATGTCCACTGCACATTTGCGTCCATTATCCAAACATCCCAATTCTGGGGTTAAATCAAAAAACTGGCCTAATTATTGCTGAGAACATCATCGAAACAGGATCGCAGTCCTACAGATCTAAGACTGCAACCAGTAGATGAGGCCGAATGTAGATGACCCTGAGAGCAATGATTAACCAGCACCCAACCTCGCAGCTGACTAAAAATGATCCTTTGCCAGTCGAGTATCAACGCTCCATCCCTGTGATACGGGTCATTATCTGGTTCTGGGCTCTTATCTGTTGGCTGGTAGTTGCAAGCAACATCCTTGAACTGTCGTTTTTGAAAACAGCCAATCCTACACCGGTACTGGTTGTCGCAGTGGTAACGACTTTCTTCGCTATCAAGCTAATTAGACAGATACAGTACGGCGGCGATTTTCGCTACAAGTATCTAGGCCCGCTATTGGCGATTCTTTGCGTACCTGTTGCTTATCAAAACGGCTACCTGCCCGTCACTTTCGCACCCCTCCTTATGATTCTTTCTCAGTGTTTGTACCGAGGTAAAGGGAGTAAGCTATTTCCTTATGTGATATGGATCTGTTGGTCTATAGCGGTGTATCTAAGCCCCATCAAAGAGGGGCAGGCCTTCGCGTTTCGCTTACTACTGATCACGCTATTTTTGATTCCTGTTACGGATGTATTGCTACGCCGTTATACGTGGGAGCATGACACAAAAACACGGTTACTCTTGGGTGTACTTGCCATGGGCATGGCAATAGCTGCATTACTGGGCGTTCAACAATTTTTATTCGGCGATAACTATTTTCCGGCACTAGTATCTTTAGCCACTTTTGCCGCTTGTTATGGGGTAGTTTCGAGTGATCAGCTGAATGGCACTAAATCTCGGCTAGCGGTAGCAATCGGAATATTCGGCGCTTATTGGTTCGCCGTTGCTGAAAATGGCGTGCTACCTATTCCGCTTCTGGCGGCCTTTATCTTTCTGACTTTTCTACTGCTACCTGCATTCGAGGCGCTCTTTTTTGGCCTGGGACTTACTGCGCTTTCACTTCTGCCGCTACTTGCACTGGATACCAATAGTCTCGACTTCGCCCCCGCACCGTTCTTTACGCGCCACTTCGCCGTCACTCTAGTATTGATTTTTGCGCTATACAGCCTCTTCCGCTCGCGCGAGCATGAACTAGGTTATTTGCCTGAGGCTACCCCCATTAGCAAA
>Ga0209137_1004084_pt1 | contig 11812 bp, 10 predicted proteins | sample SaaInl5LU_22_DNA_FD_184642 | JGI IMG/M metagenome (GOLD analysis project Ga0209137, IMG submission 184642) | Marine microbial communities from expanding oxygen minimum zones in the Saanich Inlet - ESP_105LU_22_DNA (SPAdes) (version 2) | ecosystem: Environmental > Aquatic > Marine > Intertidal...
GGGTTGTCAATGGGGCAAGCCACAAGAACTTCTTTGAGGGCACTGTGACGGACTACAATGCAAATGGGATGGTAGGTGACTGGGGCTGGTCAAACACGCAGGAGGAACGTGTGGAGGTGGCCGCATGACAGACGCCCGAGTACAGCAGGTGCTTAACAGGTTGAAACTACAAATGGATGCGTGTGAGTTAAACCCCACGTTAGGAAACAAAGAAGTCCTTGCAGACGCACACAAAATGATATATGATCTACGGAACAAACTGAGATTCAGGAAACCGTATGATCGAGATAGTTCCAACTGAAGAACAACTGAAAGAAGCCCGCCTAGCCGCTGGGGCAACCACTGGCTTACAAGGGTCAATCTCGAAGGGTGCCGGCAGTGTTGCCGGTGCTCTTGGGGAAATCATCGTAAGAGACTACTTGGGCTATAGGCAGATCAACACAGCCCATTATGATCTATATACGGATCAAGGCGGCACTATCGACGTCAAGACCAAGCACTGTAAAACAACACCCCACCCTTCTTACGACTGTTCTATTACCGCACACGGCACCAAGCAAAAATGTGACGAATATATCTTCGTTCGTGCGTTAGTTTCCTTGCAAAAAGTTTGGATACTTGGTAGGATTCCTAAAGATGAGTACTACAAGAAAGCGGTACGATATAGGAAGGGCGAAGTGGACGAAAGCAACGGATTTACATTTAAAGCAGATTGCTACAACTTACCGATAAGCGAGCTATGGAAAATAGAGCAAACCTCCTCACCTTTAGTATCGAGTTAAACCGCGATGGAAACGTGGAGTTTAATCTTGATTGTGTCGACACCGCTGGGCTGGAGTCCGTACTCCGTGGGCTTGGCGATCCTAATTATTGCTATCGCATAGGGAACATTGTCCGGCATTACTTCCGGCACCTTCAAGAGAAAGTCAAAGAAGAGCGCACATAAAAAAGGGCCCCGTAGGGCCCAATGGTGACGTGTAACTTTGTTATTATAAGTTATCCATTTTCTGCCATCTTACTTCACCTTTCCGCCGTACATCATAGGCTTGCGAGATGGGTTTGAGTAAGCTTTTCCGCCCATCGCCATCTTTTTCTTTTTGGCTTTACCACCGTACATCATGCCAGAAGGTGCGTCGACAGGAGCACGTCCCGGAGTTGGTGACTCTCCAAGCTGGCTTTCAATTTGCGTGACAGTCATACGCATCTCTTTTAAGACCTCGTCACTGAGCTCTCCCTTTGCGATAGCCGCTTCGAGTTGAGCTTTGCGCTTCATGAGCTTCTCACGATCTTTAGCAGACATTCCCTGCATTTTAGTATTCATACTTTCGGCCATGTTAGGCTCCTCCGAGTTGTGTTTGCATTTGCATCATTTGTTCATCCACAGGGCGAACCTGCGTAGGCTGAATAATCTCAACTTCTTCGTCTTCTCCGACTGTATCTTCTGTGTCGTCAAGCTTGTCCCAACGTACAGCCGCCATACCAGACGCCGTCATGAGAGCTTGCATGAGCTCGAAGTTGGCTTGTTCTGTTTGCAAGGGCTTGCCTGACACCAGAATCTCTTGTACTTTTGCCGCAAGCTTTTTGTCGTTGACCATTGCTTGTACAAGGTTAAAGCCACTGAGGCGGAAACTTTGAATGAGAGCTTCGGCACCAACGTAACGTGGAGATACGACACCGCGATTGATTGAGTACACACGGGAGATCCACGACTCGATGGACAAACCTGTCGGAATGTCGTCAATGGTTACTCCAGATGGTGTTTGTGCTTGTGTAATCAAGCCCCAGTTTGCTACGGCTTCAAGAGCGTTGAGGTGATCTTCGTCACCTCCTAGCATGTCAAGGGCAAGCTCGCGTCGTTGGGCCGCATTCGGTCCGCCGTCAACACCCAAGATTTCTGCCAGCTTGCCCGCTTTGAATCCTTTTACGTGCTGTGGCATCGGCATTCCCGTATCAGGGTCTACTTCTACTTTTAACCTTTGAGTCGATCCTTGTGTCTGTGATCCTACCCACGCAGAGAAGTGATCTGCACGGATGGCGTCGTAGTTGTCTGTGAACTGCTTGACAAGTGCTTCTGTTTCTTGAGGGTTAAGCCCTTTGTCTCGTGCTTCTTGTTTTGCTTGTGCAACAAGTGTTTCACGGACACGTTGGGTTTCTTGAAAACCTACTGTACCGCTTTCAAACTGTTTTTGGAAAAAGTCTGCTGGGTTTTCACCGAGACTTTCGATAGACTTCGCAAGAGCTTTGTTTGCGTCACGTAGTTCCGACGCATCAACTTGTGCTTCAGTCTTCATGCGACTAACGAAACTCTTGAGTTCACGCTGGGCATCATCTACGTGGAAAGCAATCTCTTGGTCTGCCTTCATTGCAGTGCTAAGGTTAATCTCTTGGTACGCACGATCTACGTCAATGAGGGGCACTTCTTCAAACGTCCCGTCTGCCCGCTGGCGTAACATTGGCATACGCGCAAGGTTTTCTACGTACGTTAAGTCAAAGTCCCCAGTGTCAAGCCCCTTCAGGACAGCTTCGACTTGTGCCGCCTCAGTCATTTCACCTGCGCGGCCACCGATCCAATCCCGGATGACCTTACCGCCGGGGCTACGACGTAACTCGTCGATCATGTGCAGTGTCAAGGCAGAGCGTAACGCTTCTGTTGTTGCGTCACCTTCTACGAACACAAACTTTCCGCCGGGAAGAGTCTTTGTTTGACCGTTACGCATCAAGACTTCTGTGCCTTCTTCCGGGATGCGTACCCCATACGACTGTGCAAGGTTGCTGGCAATGCGGTCGACACGGTCCAAAGACTGCACACCACCCTTCATCTCTCCGACAAACACGTCAAAGATTTCGTCTTTTTCTACAACACCGGTAGTACGTGCCTTGTCAAGATTCGGTACGTCAGCAGGCATTACCCCTTTACCGACTGTGCTTGAAGGTCCGCCGCGTAAGTACCGATCTGCGTACTCTTCACGGTACGTTTTGTTTGCGTCCATGAGTGCGTCGTACACGACAGTGGCAGGAGCACGGCTGTTTTTGTCAAAGTAGTTAAACTTGAATCCTGTGGCTGGGTTTGTTGCCGCATCGTGCATGATGTCTACAAGGAAGCGATCTGCACGTGCGTCCTTACCTGTGGGTTTCTTCGCGTACACGTTACGGATCTTGACGTTCAAGCCCGATGTAATGCTTTGGAATTCGTTGATGTTAATAAGAAGCGGCATCTTTGCGGCAAATGCTTTAGCCTGTTCAGGACCACCGATCATTGCTACGACGTCAGGAGAAGCATCCCCACGTCCTTGTAATGCTCCTCGAAATGCTTCCCAGCGGTAAATTGCTGGCATTCCTGAGCTTGTACCAAGACGCTCGTAAAGTGTGTCTACAAACTCATCTGCATCCATGCCTTTACTTGTTGCGTAAGCACGTAAGCGGTCTTCCATACCCGTCATGGTACGGTCTGCCGCATCGTTAAATACCATACGGAAGTTAGCTTCTGTGCCTTGATTAACATCAAGCCCGCCGAACCGTAGGGCACCCCTTGACTGCACACCAGCGTCAAACTGTTCAACTAACGCAGAATTCTTTGCAAGCTCGTCGTACACTTCAGTAACAGACATGAGTGCGTTGTCACCGTACTGGTCTTGAAGAATCTGGTACTTTGCGGTTGCTTTACCGTAGTGTCCGGCGCGCGTTGTATAGAATACCTGAGTCGCAATTGTTTCAGGGCCACCTGCGTACGCCGAACCATTAACAGCTTGCATGTAGGACTTTGACGCTTCAGTAAGGTTCTTCATCCGGTCGTCAATGCGTCGGTTCAGGTTATCCAACGCTTCGTCGGCAGGTACACCCAGTGCTCTCTGCGCCCGCATGAAAAGTGCGTCATCTTCTGCAAGAATCTTGTGGATGTCTTTTGCTTCAATCTGCTTGTCTGGGTCGAGACCGAGTTGCCGCATTGCCTTCGGGTCACGCACAATGGCACCCATGATAAGTTGCTCGCGCTCACCTAACTTTTGTTGTACCGCCGCCGCATTTGTTTCAATCTCGCGGTTAAGTTGCTTGCGGTAACTATCAAGACCTTTGACCATACCTTTTACACGCTCGTCCATGCCGTCCATCGCAGACACAGGCAACAACTGCTCTACTGCCATGTTGAGACGTTGTACGAGCTCCGTCTTTTGGTCGAGAAGTTCTTGCTTTGCGTAAAATCCGGGGCCAAGTTCCTTTAGCTCTCCTACAGACAAACCTTTGGTAAGCTGATTGTCAGCAAGAGTGAGAAGGTTCAATCCTGTAACGACGCCGAGAGTCTGAGCAAGCATATCGTCAGAGAATATGGGACGTCCCTGCGGGTCTTTGATTCCGCTTAACGTGTTCTGCAAATCCGTTACGTACCGAGCGTTTGCGATTGCCGCTTGGCGTTGCGTAGGTGACAGATTCTGCAAGCTGGCGATAACAGCCTTTTGTTGCTTGTTTAGGCCGTCTAACGCATCATACGCCCCGAGACGCTCGAGCAAGTTAGGGTTCATCACACCAAACACGCTTGCCGCAAGGTTGATTGGCTTGTCGATTGTACGGGCTGTCCACTTCAGTGTCTTTGCAGTGCCGCCGATCATGATGTTCATTGCCGTGTGGCCGGATAAGAAACCTAGAACTTCAGCAAGGGGTGCATATTCAGGACCACCAAAATGCTCAGTGACAAGTTCCCCTGCAAGTGCCGCACCTGCTACCCCGTACGTTGTTGTACGTACAGTGTCCCCAATCCACGAGCCGTTATATACTTCAGAGAGTGCCGCGTCTTTAGCCTGTTCTGCTTTTTTAATGTTTTCAGAAATTTGAGAAAGTTGCTTTTCAATTTTGGTGACGTCCCCTCCCGCGTTACGGACGGTGTCACGAGACCTAAGTAGCTTTCCATATTCTACTCTAAGGCCCTCCATGCGCTCTCCGATGGCTTTAACTTGGTCTACTGCACCAAACCCCGGTAAATTACCGTGAACATCGAGCTTGATACGCATCGAGTTCATTGCCATGTTACGTGCCCAGTCGTTGAACATGCCGTCTTCGTACGTTTTAAAGTACTCTTGAACGAGCAAAGATCCGTCTTTACCTTTCTTGAAGGCTTCATCAGCAGAACCATACGTCTTGTTAACCCAACGGTTGAAACCTGCGACTTGGCCCAGTGCGATGCCATAGCGCAAACCAGCAGATGCTGTTCCGAATAAGACCTCTTCCCCTAAAAGGCGGATACTCTGGCTTGCCGCATCTGGCATGTACGTGACAAATTCTTCTGCCGCCGCTTGGTCGTAACCTTCTGCCGCGAGTGCTCCTGCGTAATCAAGAGAAAATTCAGGGCGTAAAACAGCGTTACCTTCTGCGTCGAGGGTAAACATGCCTTCGTTTTCTGGGTTGTTAGCAACAGCCGCCTGCCGTTCGGCAAGTTCTTGTGTAGAAATGAGAAGGTCGCCGGACTCTTGCATCGAGACAACAGCACCGTTTGGAAGGTACAAGGACTGCTCAGTAGTCACGCCCTGTGTGTACTTACGGCCTGTCCACTTGAGAGCTTTTCCAACTAAATCAATTACTTGCGTAGTACCGGAAAGAAGACGCTCAGACTCGAAAGCCCCCGCATCGACGGCACTTAGAACCGCAAGCTGGTCAGCAGGGTTGTACATACCCATTTGTGTAAGAATCTTTGCTTGTTCTTCCTTTCCTTTGCCCATTTCACGCTTGGAAATGATCCCCGGAGACAAGTACTCAAACTCAGCTTCTTTTGCTGTACGCTGTTGCTGTAAGTCGAACATGTAACGGGGCTGTACTTGAAGGTACGAATCTTTGCTGAAGGGGTCGTCTACTTGTGACTCTGGCAGTTTGTAGCCAAAGCTGTGTGCACCAGACGTTGCCATCACTGCGGCTTTTGCTTCAACGCTCATACCTTCAGGAAAAACAAACGCATCGAAGTTTGTGGCGTCAACCGCCCCTTTCATGCCGCCTTCCATGTAGGCTTTCTCGTCTCTAGGTACGTAGTACACGGACGCCGCTTCAAGGTCAGCACGGTTGTACTCTTCAGTTTCTGCGTCTTGGTACTTGAAGAAACGGTTGTAGTACTCTGTTTGCTTTTCAGCAGACAGTTCGTAAACTGGTTGGGTGCTGCTTTGTTGCAATTTTTCCGGAAGAGACTTGCCCATGTCCATTGGCTCAATGCCGGCGACGTCTTGTGCACGACGCTTTTCAGCTTCGGCTTGGACACGTTCTGGCTGTGCTTCAGGAGGGGCAGAGATGTCTTGGGGCAACGCACCAGAAGCGTCAATACTCGCAGGAACAGGAGGTTCTTCTGTCGGTTGGACGGGAGTAGGTTCCGCACCTGTTACGGTGATATCCGCCTGTTCCTCATCTTGGTTTAAGGCAGAGTTCATCTGCTGGTCGAGTGTTGCCATTAAGTGTTACCTTACGAAGCGGTTTGTTCTGGATACTGCATTTCTGGGCTTGGCTGGCGGCTGTACGTACCATTTGGTTGTAAGTACATGACCCCCCTTCCGTTAGGCGCAGGACGTGTTAAAGGTGTCTCTGGTACAACTTGTCCAGCCCCTTGATTTCTACCGGGGTCATTAGGATCTACAAACTGCTTGTACAGGACGTCAATGACACTTTGTCCGCCGTACTCGTTTTCTGCGAGATAAGTTTCTACGGTGTTAGCCGCCCAAGCCTTAGATTCTTTACCTGAAGCGTACGCGTCTGCAATTGCGGAACGACGCGAGAGTTCTTTCTTAAGGGCTTGCATAACCGCAACTTTTTGTTCTGTTGTACCGAGTGACTGCCCCACAGCAAGGATCTGGCTGATACGCTCAATATCCGCATCGGAAATCGTACGTGCCGCCGCGTTACCCCCTTGAAGTGCCATTGCCATTGAGTAAACAAGCACACCTTCTTGATATTCACGATACCTGTTTGCTACAGCAACCTTATCAAGTCCCTCGACGTTTAGTTTGTTCTGAAGTCCGCGAAGATCTTGTAGGTACTTGCCCTTTTTATCTTCGTTCATGTCAGCACTGGCAATTGCTCGGATAAAGTAAGAAACTTGCTCTTTCGCACCGACAATAGTATTGACGGCAGTACCTGCGGCACCCGGAATAGACGCACCCTCCGTGTACTCATAGATAAGTGCGTCAACCGAGATTATGGCGTCTTTAGCCGCTTGACCTTTGTTGCGAACGTCGGCCACATCGTAGCCGTATTTATTAGCTACTCGAGTGCGTTCTGACGCCAGCTTTTCTTGAAGGTTGCCCTGCTTTTGAGACGCAAACTGATCTGGCATACCTCCTTTGTGTGCAGGAATAACGCCTTCACGATCTTGCGGAGCGTAAGAAAACCCTTGAATACCGGGGCCAGCGAGTGTTTCTACTAAGTCAACGGAATCTGCGGGACTAAGGCCCGAAAAAAGTTCGTTTTCTGTCCAGAACTTACCGAACTGTCTCTTGTCTTGAGCGTCAAGTAAACCTACACTTCCAGTAGGATACAACCACCATTGGTTGCCCCCTATAATACTACGAGTTTCCTTGACAGAGGTGTATACGTCTCGTGCTGTACGATCAGACACTTCACCGTAGATTGCAAAGTTTGCTTTAACTTTGTCGATGCTTTTGCCTGTGCTCTTTGCGATAGGAGTCAAATCCATCTGTACTTGGCGGTCAATCTTGTTCCCTTTGTCGATGGAGGGTTCAACAATACCTCCTTCTTCTACTGTGGGTACAATAACTGTCTCGCCCGTAGTTTGGTCAACGACAGGTGTTGGCGTGATCCCTGCGTCTTTGGCTACAGTAAAGTTAAACTCTTGGGCGTAGTACTGCTTGACATTGTCTCCGAGAGTCGGCATAGCGTCACGGATGAGTTTTTCTGAAACTTCAGGCCCGTACGAAGAAATAAGGGTGTTGACTGTCGTAGAAGGAACACGAGGGAATCCTTGTGACACACCTTGAATACCAGAGGTACCCGCTTCTTGCGCTTGTTGGATGACGTTACCTGACAAGAAACCAACTGCTTGGTTGTATCGTGCAGGCTGGTTCTGTTGCCACCAGTCAAGTGTCTGCTTGCTGAACTTGCTTGTAAACTGTGTGATTGCCGCAGTAGGGTCATCTCGTTTTGTCAAAGATATCTGCGCGACGTCAAACGCCGGCTTGCCCCCGTCTTCATCTCGGTAAACTTGTTCACCGTCTGCGTCAAATACGGGAACACGTGCACTAAATACTGCGTCGGGGTCGAGCTTGTCGTACCCTGTCACGTCAGCAACACGCTGAATAGGCATGTCGGGGTAGTCGGTCAAGCCTGTGCGAAAGTTAATGCCTTGCATTGCTGTTGTGCGAAGGGCTCTATTCTCTTCGTTCACTTTTTCAGCCATTCTAAGGCGGGATTTTTCTTTTTCGAGAAGGAGTTTTGACTGGTGGTCTCGTTGCGCTTTTAACTGAGCATCCGCAATTTCTTGTGCTCGCTCTTCAATCTTCGCTTCTTTTTCGGCCTTTGCCTGCTTGACATTACGTGCCCCTTGAAGTCCGCCTCTAATGGCGGCTAAAGCTAGTATCGGTATCATTCTTTTTCCGCCTCTTCAATAATCTCTGCGTCCTCGATCTCACTCGGGTCCATCGCTAGGAAGCCACCTTCACGTCCCTTTTCTTTTTCGAGTTCCATCCGCGCCGCATCTGTGAGGTCGTTTTGCATTTGGACCATTTCACGGTAAACTTTCGGGTTACGTTTACGCATGATTTCAAGGATTGTGATGTCGTCGAGGTCGTCTTCATCGTCAGGGGGTCCTCCGTTTGGTGTCGAGAACACACGAACGGGGATGTTATTTTCGTCAGCAAGACCCATGAAATACGTAGCGATAGGGCCTTTGATGAGCTCTGCTACGTCAGGAGTGAAGTTACCTGTACTAAAACCACCAATCGCAATCGAGTTTACAATCTCTTCAATGCTTACCCCTGCAAGCATGAGCTTGAGGTATCGGTTCTTTGCGCGGGGTTCTTCGACTTTGTCGAGAATGTAGCCGACGACTTGCTCGGGGTCCTCAAAGCGAGGCGGACGTTCCCACGCCCACTTGCCCTGTGGCTGTGTCAGTGAATATCCGGCAGGTGCACGGGAGAATGCGTCCGCGAAACGAGGATCTTTTGAAAGGGGCATGATATTATGAAACCTGTGTGGTTATTTTGATATCAGAGGTAGGTAAGTCTATTGTACGTCTGCCTGAGCGAGTCGTCAATCCTACACGCTGTGTTGTTGCCGCAATCGCAGGGATCTGGCTCTGTGTGGCCCGCTGAAACGCGGCTTGTACACGCGGGTCAGAGTACCCTACCTTTGAGAAGTCCGTCTTAGACGCGGTAAAACTACCGGGGCTGTACGAAGAGCCTGCTGGGCTAGAAACACGTCCCGGTGTAGGAAGGGGGCGTCCGGCTTCTTTTTTGCTGGCAAACGCACTGTATCCTTTGTACAGGGTACTTCCTATGCTGTACGCATCTTCGAGGTAGTCTCCTGCCTTAAACGCCCACGAGTCGCGGTCGTAAAAGGTACTGGCCCCTGCGTAGTCGCCTACTTGATAGCCTTCTTTTGCCGCGCCGTACCAGTCTTTTGCAGTATTCCACGCCGGCGCAACGTAGTCATTGTAGAAATTAGAATACGAATAACTCATTGTTTACTTACCCCCAAATCACTTCGATTGCTGTTTCACCAATGGCAAGTACAGACTCGTTTTCAAACTGCTTTTCGTACATAGATACGTTGTAGTCGTTCTCCATCGCAAGCATGCCGACTTGGTGTGCACGTTGCTTTGCGTTCTCTGACATTTGGAAGATCCACGCAGATTCGTCACGGTACTTTTGCCACAACTGGTTTTGCGCTTGTGTCGTCATGTTAAGCAGGTTTTGCGCATTCAAACGGTTTGTTTCGTTTTGAATGGCGGTGTTCGCCGTCTTGATGTCCCGACGCCACACGGTATTTGACTGGTCAACCTGTAGTTGCATCTGCGAGTTGAAACGCTCACGTGCGTCATTCAGAGATGATGTGAACTGAGTCATCGCATTAGATTCACTTACGTTAAACTGATCAACAGCCGCCTTACGGTTGGCGTTCGCGTTTTGTACCTGTACGTCCATTTCCGCAAAGAACTGATCTACTTGAATCTGACTCTTCGCGTTAAACTGCTGTGCCGCATTCTCCGCCGCCGCATCTGTTAGGATTGCCTGTAGCGCGCCTTGATAATTGATTTCGTTAGTCTTTTGCTCGTTCGTGAGGTTTTGCAAGTCAATCGCCAAGAAAGCTTTTGCGTTGTTTAACTGAGCTTGTGCGCGGACATTGAGGTTTGCACGATCCATAGCGGCAAACGTAGCGGCATTCGCAAGGACTGCTTGCTGACGGTTGTCTAGGTTTTGCAAGTCCATTTGAGCGTACGTTTTTGCGTCCGCCGCCGCAATCGGGATGCCAGACTCCATGAGAGCTTGGATCATCGCGGCACTTGCCATTGAACTCGCCCCAAGACCCCGCTGTTGCATAAGGGCTGTTGCACCACGAGCCGCACCGGATGCCCACGCTGGAAGAGGCTTGCCTTCTTCAATTGAAGACATGAGCTCACCGATTTGATATTGGACTGTCGATTCTTTCGACACTTCGCCTTGTGCCGCTTCAGCAATAGCTTCCTTAGATACCGTGCCTTGCGCGACCTCTTCGTCGGTAATGATCGCACCTTCGGAAGGCCCAGCAGACTTGGCCGCTGTCATGTCCGTAACTTTATCTGCCGCCGTTTCCGCCGTAACCTTTGGGGCTTCCGTTTTGTCAGGAGTAATTACTGTGTCAGGAGCCGCGGCTTTCTCTGTAGTAACAGAAACTGTGTCTAAGTCTTCACGATTCGTTAGTAGCTCGTCTTGTTCAGCAGTCATCGTGACGGGATCGACCTTAGTTCCCGGAGGAAGCGTGGGGTCAACCCCTTCACCTAAGCCCGCTCGCTCTTTTATGTCTTCAGTAAGACCGGCCGGGGCCCTTACCTCTCCGAGTTTTGTGTTGATCTCTTCCTGTGTAGCCATTCTTACTTACCTTTCTTTAATCCCATGAGCTTGTCTGCCGATTTCAATCCGAAGCTCGCGCTGACCGCAATAAACAATAGATACTGATACCACTCGGGTAGTCCGTTGAGAGCCGCAAACCCTTCGTTTACACGCTTGATGATCGACACGTCGTCCATTGCTACGGAATAAACAACAGCGATGATAGGTAGTGCGAGGATGATAGACCAGAATTCATCCTTCCACGAATTTGAGGTGGCGTCTGCCATCTTCGCTTCCCAGTCCGCATCGTTGTTAATCGCACTGATCTTACGTTGTTGGATAGCCTTCTTCTCTTCGGCCTTACCCTTCAGAAAATCTTTGCCTAGCTCGAGAGCAGGTCCTAACAGTAAGTTAAGCATCTTTCTTCTTCCCTGCGAGGGCTGTCGTACCGAAGAACGCCGAAACCAATACGGCTATTGATGCGAAGTACGTAGGAGCGATGTCCGCAATCAAGTTCGCGGCTGTATCCATACCGAAGGCATTAGAAAGAAAAATACCAAATGGATACAGTAGAAGACCAAAAAGAGCAAACCAAGCCATCTTACGAATGGAGTCACGCTGTGCATCGGAATCTTCCATCTTACGGCGCATGTCTTCCAACATGATCTTGCGTTCTTCAGCATCAATGACACCGTCACCATTTAAATCATACTTACTTTCTTGATCTGTCATTACACTCCCCTTCCTACTTTATCTGCGGGTATCGGTATACAGGCCATACCCCGTGGGTCTTCTGCATCTGCCAT
>Ga0209137_1004096_pt1 | contig 11795 bp, 11 predicted proteins | sample SaaInl5LU_22_DNA_FD_184642 | JGI IMG/M metagenome (GOLD analysis project Ga0209137, IMG submission 184642) | Marine microbial communities from expanding oxygen minimum zones in the Saanich Inlet - ESP_105LU_22_DNA (SPAdes) (version 2) | ecosystem: Environmental > Aquatic > Marine > Intertidal...
GGAGCTCTTCTTATTTCGGTATTACTTCTAAAAGAGTATATAAGTTTTAAAGAAGGCATAAGTATAGATTTCATTAAATATGCAATAAGTTTTGGTGCTCCATTGGCTTTAGCAAATCTAATAAGCTATTTTCTAAATTTCGGTAATAGGTACATTTTATTAAACTACCACAGTTCTTCTTCTGTAGCTATTTATGATGTTTCACATAAGTTTGGATCAATTTTAAGTTTAATATTAGTAAGTGGCTTTTCTTTAGCATTTACTCCTCATTTCCTTAAGTTACATAAGGAAGTATCATTTGATGTTTTTCAAGTAAAAATAAGTAAAACAATTTCTTTGTTTATTTGGACTTATTATTTTTTAGGTATAATATTACTTTCACTTGACGATTTTTTAATTAGCATAATTGATAAGCCAGTATATTTACAATCATTAGATTTTCTCTTAGAAGTAATTTTAGGTAATTCTATCTATGTTCTTTTTATGCTATTAACAATATCTCTTAGTATACTCAAAAAAACAAAATATGAGTTTTATATAACTTTGATTGCATTAATTATTGGAGGATGTACTATGTTTCCTTTAATTAAATATTATGAAGTTTATGGTGCTGCATATAGTTTAATAATAAATTCTTCAATTTGTCTTGGTTTAATGGTTCTATATAATTCAATTTATTTTAAAATTAAGTTGAATAATATCATTTTAGCCTCTTTAATTTTTATTTTATGTGGAGTGCTTGAAAGAAATTTAATTGGATTTTCAAAGCTTTGTGTTCCCCTAATTAGTCTCTTATTAATGTACTTATTTAACAAAAACGATTTTCATTATGTTGTCAAAAAATATATACCATTTAAGAGATAAATATATAGGTATTCCTTTTCTTTATTTTGTACTAAATAATGTGGGACCTAACCATTATGTTCTTTGCAAGGAGATTGATGAAAAAGATAGATTTTTATTCCCTTTTGATCGTATAAAAACTGCAGGTAAACTTGAGTATCTACTGCATTTATTAGATAAATTTTTTCTTGTTTTTTTTAAAATTAACTATAAACCAATTAATTATTTGAAAGGCTCATTGTCTCAATTACAGAAGAGTGAAAAAAATATAGTTCTTCATGCTCATATGGGACAGCAAGGTTTCTATTCATTATATTTAAAGAAGAGATTATCTTGCCCCCTTGTGGTAACATTTTACGGAGCTGACATGTCTTCAGTTCCTAAGCTTAAAGGTTGGTTAGATAAATATAAAATACTATTTAATAATGCAAACTTTTTTGTTGTTGAGGGGCCTCATATGAAAAGTAAATTGATAGAATTAGGTTGTGCCAAACAGAAAATTTGTGTTATAAAACTTTTAATACCAACTAATAATATAATTTTCAGAAAAAAACAGAATCCAATTATCCAAGACTGTGAAATAAAAATACTAATGTGTGCTAATTTTTATGAAAAAAAAGGTTATGTAACTGCATTAAAAACTATAAAAGTTCTTTTACAAAATAATTATAAAGTGAGATTAAATATTATTGGTTCAGGGCCTCTTGAAAGAGTAATATTAAATTTAATTGATAGTTTGGGCATAGAAAATATTGTTCACCTTCATGGGAAAATGAATTTAAACGAAATTTATAGCATAGCTTCTCAGTCAGATATCTTTTTTCATCCAAGTCAAACAGCTGCCAATGGTGACACTGAGGGAGGTGCCCCAACTATTATTAGTCAAATGCAAGCTATTGGATTACCTGTCGTTTCTACCTTTCACGCTGATATCCCTAATGTTATTCCTTTTGAGAATTATTTTTTAGGTACAGAAAGAAACGTTGAGAGCCTATTTGATCAATTTAAAATTCTTTTAGACACAAAGGATTGGGATAAAATACAAGTTAGAGGTAGAGAATTTGTTGAAAAAAATCATTCTAACACTGTTATTAGAAAAAAATATGAAGATCTCTATAACAAAGTATAAACAAATTATATGTTTATTGCTTTTTTTTACAATTTCTTTTGGTATTATACCTCCATTTAATCCTAAAATATATTATATAAAAGCAATACTAATTCCAATTGTGATTGTATTATCTTTTTTTTCTAAAAGGTCTTTTAAGGTTATTAAGAATTTATATTTTATCATTTTTCTATGTATATCTTTGATTACTATGAGCTTTTTAAATTCATTTATTGAATTTAATATAGTCGCTTATTCTCTAGAGCTAGTGCCTTTTTTTGCAATAGTCATCATGTGGCAATACGGTATAAGTTTCAAGATTGTCGATAATACACTAATTACCCTTTTTGTTATAAGTTCCTTTATAGGTGTTTTACAATTTTTATTTTTTCCAACATATTATTATGATTTAGGCAATTGGGTATTGGTGACATCTGAGTTACCTCTATTAATGAAAAGACCGGGTTCAATTTTTGGAAACCCAAATGTATTTGGATGTTTTAATGTAATATTTTATAGTTGGATTATTTTTAATAAAATCAATAGAAAAAAAAAACTATATATTTTTATTGTAATAATTAATATAGTCCTTATCGCTAAATCTAGATCATCACTAATTGCAATTGTATTTATATATTTATTTTACCTTTATAAGTCAGGAAGAGTGAAGTTGCTAATTACTCTTCTACTATCAGTTGGTTTATCTATTAGTAGTCTTCTAGTATATATTTACAATAATGAATTCGCTAATCAAATATTTAGACTTTCTGATCTTTTCAACTCAGATTCCAATTCATTTTCAATTAGGTATGATATTTTTAATTTTATCATTAATAAAGTAAATAAGTTTCATTTTTTTGGAGCTGGTCCCGGTAATATAAAATTATACCTTGAATCATTTAATGCACCTTGGGCAGGACCAGAATCAGCAGGCTTACACATATTATTACAAAAAGGGGTGTTTTTTTATATTTTATACATTATTCTTTTGATAGCATTAGTATCATCTAGAAAGCCATTTAATCAAAGTATTGCAATTATTTTTTTAACAAATGGTTTATTAGAAACTGTTAGTGTTCAACAACAAATATTTTCTTTTCTGATTATTTTACTTTTTTATAACAATTATAAATTTTTTTCAAATGCTATTTAATTCTTTTGAGTTTTTAGTTTTTTTTGCTATTATATTTGTCAGTTTCTACTCACTTTCACATAAGTTTAGATGGCTATTATTATTATTAGCAAGTTGTTTTTTTTACATGTATTTTATCCCAGAATATATATTAATTTTATTTTTCACAATTTTAATCACCTATTATTCCGCAATATTAATTGAGAAATCAACTATAAAAAAACAGCGTAAACAAATATTAATAATTAGTATTTTATTAAATATTTCAATTTTATCATATTTTAAATATTTCAATTTTTTAAATAATAATCTTTCGACCTTTCTTGAATTTTTTTCTGTAGAAAATAGAATACCATTATTAGAGATTATATTACCCGTAGGACTATCTTTTTTTATATTTCAATCAATTAGTTATTCGATAGAAGTATATAGGGGTACTCTTCCAGTAGAGAGACATTTAGGGTATTATTCTCTTTATGTAATGTTTTTTCCACAACTTGTTGCGGGCCCTATAGAAAGACCACAAAATATCTTACCACAACTAAAGAAAAAATCAAAATTTTCTTTTACTAACTTAGAATCGGGTTTAAAGTTAATCTTACTCGGTTTGTTTAAAAAAGTTGTAGTCGCTGATCAATTATCGTTTTTTGTAGACAATGTTTATGCAAGCCAATTAAATCAATCACCAGAACAAATATTTGTAGCTGCAATTTTATTTTCATTTCAAATTTATTGTGATTTTTCAGGTTATTCTGACATGGCAATTGGTCTAGCTAAAACAATGGGAATAGACTTAATGACAAATTTTAAACAACCATATTTTTCATATTCATTAACACATTTTTGGCAAAGATGGCATATATCTTTATCCTCATGGTTTAAAGACTATTTATACATTCCTCTCGGAGGTAATAGAGAGTCTAGATTTAAAACATATAGAAATATTTTTATAATTTTTGCCGTCAGTGGGTTATGGCATGGATCGAGTTGGACTTTTGTAATTTGGGGTTTAATTCATGGGTTCGTAGTTACGATTGAAAGAATTTTTAAATATAACCCAAAAAACAAAAATTTTTTTATTCGTTCAATTGGAGTATTTATTACATTTTTTATTTTGACAATTGCTTGGGTGTTCTTTAGGTCTTCAAATATTGACCAAGCGTTCAACTTTTTATTTTTATTAAAAAATATATCTACAGAAAAAATTATTACTTTATTAAGTAATTCTGAAGTTTTTTATAATTTTATTTTAGTTTCTTTACTAATTATTGTAGATTTTTTTGACACAAAGATTAATCTTAATAATTTAAATATAGTAAGCAAAACGTTGTTTTATACCCTTGTGCTAATTTTTATATTAATTATGGGTTCATTTAATAATAATTCATTTATTTATTTTCAATTCTAATGACTTTAAAAAATAAAATTTTAAGTTTTTCTGTATTTGTAATTATGATATTTTTAACTCATTTCTTTACATTAAACTTACTAAAAACCACTAATTATGGTAATTTGGGTAATTGGAATGAGATAATTAAAGGAGAAAGAAGTGATGATTATATTTTTCTTGGATCCTCTCGTACCACTCAACATATCAATAATGATTATATTAAGAATAACTTTGGTTTAGAAAGTTATAATTTAGGTATTGATGGAGGTATGTTTGACCTTCACCTTGAAAAATTAAAAATTTATTTAAAATATAACTCTAAACCAACCAACATTGTTATTGGGTTAGATTCTGAAGCATTTCAGACAAAAAAGGGAATACATAACATACATCAATTTGTTCATATATGTAATCAAGAATCTCTATTGAACACAATTCAATCCTATGATTCAAAGTTTTTTCTTGTAAAATATATTCCTTTATATGGTTTAACTTACTTTGATCCGCTTCAAACATTATCATTAATTAAGCATTCTGTTGTGCCAAATGATAATAATGTATACAAAAATGGCTTTAACCCAGTTTATGCTAGTTTTAATGAAGAATTTGAACGGTTTAAAATTATTAATCCAAATGGAATTAATTTTAAAGTTGATAATAATCTTATTAAAAAGTTAGAATCAATAATTAAGTTGTCTCTTAAAAATGAAATTAAAGTTTTTTTAGTTTTTTCACCCTCTTATAGTGAAGTTCAAAATTACATAAATAATAGAACTGAAATTATAAATATTTATGAATCATTAAGTCAAAAATACGATATTCCATTTTTAGACTTTAGTGATTCTTACATTTCACAGAATAAAAAATATTTTTATAATTCTCAGCACTTAAATTACACTGGTGCTAAAGAGTTTACTCGCATTCTAATGACACAATTAACAAATAAAAAAAGATGATTAAATATAACGTTGGTATTATTGGTCTGGGCGGAGCCGGCCTTGTTTTATTAGAGAAATTTAATAAGCGTAATGAATGTGAAGTAATTGCTGTACTCGATACAGAAAAAGTTTCCAATAGGCTTAAAAAGGATAATTTTATTTCTTTTTACGACAATAAAGAAAATTTTTTTAAACAAGATATCCAAATAGTAGTTGTAAGTTCACCAGACTCTACACATAGTGATTACGTTATTGAATGCATTAATAGAGGAATACATGTATTGTGTGAAAAACCATTAACAAATTCTAATAGTCAGGTTGATTTAATTCTTAAGGCTAAAAATAACAATCCACATGTAAAAGTTATGGTTCAGCATCAGATGCGAAACATTCCTTTATTTGAATCAATTAAAAAAATTATTGATTCAAATAAGTTAGGTACTATTGGATATATAGAAGGCTATTATGTTCATAATTTGACAGAGAGAGCATTTGTTAATCATAATTGGAGAAATGATGAAGTAGCCACTCCTTTGATATATTCAGGAATACATTTTATTGACTTAATTATGTGGATGACAAATGAAAAGCCATACGAGGTTTTTTGTTATGCGAATAATTTAATGTTTCCAGAATATGCCGAGAGTGATTTAAATGTTCTTTTAATGAAATTTAATTCCGGTAAAATAGCCAAAGTGGTTACAGCGTTTGGAGTTAGTCGCCCACAAGATCATTCATTACAGGTATATGGGAATAAGGCTAGTATTCATAATAACACTATTTTTAAAGATAAATCATTTAATTTTATACAAAAACCCATTTCTGAATCTTTTAAAGATAGTAAATCTGGAATGATTAAATTTTTTATAATTTCATCATTCTTTCATGTTTTTAAATTTTTAATGAAGTTATATCCAAATAACGATCAATATTTGATGTCCTTTTTTCCTTTTAGGTTCTATGAACACCAATATGCTGTTAGTAAATCTGTAGATCAATTTATGGATTCAATAATTTATAATAAAGATGAAAAAATTCCCCTAATAGAAACTGCTAATGCTGTTAAAGTGGCGGTGGCTGGAGTTGAATCATTTAGAGAGGGTAAACCTGTAACAATTAATTGGGACTAATTAATATTATGGAATATAGAAAAAAAATAGTAATAATTGGTGGTGGTATTATAGGTCTTACTATAGCATATGAATTATCAAATAAATATTCTAATGTTTTAATAGAAGTGCATGAGAAAGAGAATATTGCAGGATCTCATCAATCTACCAGAAATAGTGGAGTAATGCATTGTGGTTTGCATTATAAGCCAGGTTCTTTAAAAGCTGAACTTTCATCAAGAGGTATAAAAAAACTTATTCAGTTTTGTAATGATTATAGTTTACAATATGAAGTTTGTGGCAAGATTGTAGTAGCAAATTCCCCGGAAGAAGAATTAACTATTAATCATCTTCTTAAAAATGGAAAAAAAAATGGTTTAGTAAATTTAAAGATTCTTAATAAAAGTGAAATAAAAAAAAGAGAACCGTTTGTTAAATGTAATAAAGCACTTCTAGTGCCGGGAGAAGGTATAGTAGATTATAAAGCTGTTATTACTAAGCTATGTGCCTTAATAAAAGATAAAGGTCATAAAATTTATTTTAATAGTAAAATAACTAATATTTCTGAAAAGTCTAATAATAAAATAATAGTAACTTCAGAAAACAGTGAATTTGAATGTAATTATATAATTAATTGTGGAGGTCTATTTTCAGATAGGATATTAAAGCTAAGTCAAAATAAAAGTTCATCAAAAATAATACCTTTTAGAGGGGAATACTTTCAACTTAAACCACAAGCAAATGCTCTAGTTAATCATTTAATATATCCTTCTCCAGACATAAAATTCCCTTTTCTAGGGGTTCATTTTACAAGATTGATAAACGGAGACAGAGAAGTAGGGCCTAATGCAGTTTTAGCATTTCACAGAGAGGGGTATCATAATACTGATTTTTCTTTAAAAGACACAATTGAAACATTAACATACAAAGGATTAAGAAAATTTGTTTTTAAAAATTTTAATTTTTCTTTAAATCAGTTGAAAATGTCAATTTCAAAAGATTTGTTTTTATATGAAGCTCAAAAATTGATTCCAGATATTACAGGAAATGATATTATTGGAGGCAGATCTGGGGTTAGAGCTCAAGCTATGAATGAAAATGGAAAGTTACTTGAAGATTTTGAAATTAAATATCAAGGGAATCAATTACATGTTTTAAATGCACCATCTCCTGCAGCTACGAGTTCATTTGCAATAGCTGAACATATAGTTAAAAATTATTTATCAAATTTATAAAGTTGTCATATGATTGTAATTGTTGATTATGGTTTAGGAAATCTTGCCTCTGTGAAAAATATGTTAAAAAAAATTGGGCTTGACTCAATGATTTCAAAAGATAGAAATGAAATATTAGATGCATCACTAATTATTCTTCCAGGTGTAGGTTCTTTTGATCATGGTGTCCAAAACTTACACAATTATAATCTTATAGAACCTTTAAATACTTTTGCACTAGATTACAAGAAACCAGTTATTGGAATCTGCTTAGGAATGCAGCTTATGTGTTCATCAAGTGAAGAAGGAGATATGAAAGGTCTATCTTGGTTTGACACTAAAGTTACTAAATTTAGTTTTTCTAATAGTTCAATAAAAATTCCACATATGGGTTGGACTCATTTAGTTTCTGATGATGATATTTTTTCTAATTCTTTTGGAGAAAAAAGATTTTATTTTGTGCATTCTTATTATGTGAAATATGATCTAGATACTTCCTTATCAACTTCAGATTATGGCGGTATTACGTTTAGTTCAGCAATAAAGAAAAATAACCTATACGGTTTTCAATTTCATCCTGAAAAAAGTCATAAATATGGAATGACTTTATTGAAAAAAGTTTTAAATCAATATATATGAAAGAATTTAGAGTTATTCCTATTCTACTGCTTTCAGGGAATGGTTTTGTTAAAACAATAAATTTTAAAAACCCAACATACCTTGGGGATAGTCTTAATATTATAAAATTACTTAATGATAAAGAAGTTGATGAAATTGTAATATTTAATGTAGATCATAAAAGAAATACTTCAATAAATTACTCTAAATTATCAGAAATTGCGTCAGAATGTTTTATTCCACTCAGTTATGGTGGAGGAATTAGTTCTATCGATGATGCTTCTAAAATTTTAGAATCTGGTTTCGAAAAAATAATTTTAAATACAAACGCATTAAAAAATAAATTATTAAAAACTATTTCTAATAAATATGGAAGCTCAAGTACTGTAGCATGTGTAGATGTAAAAAAAACTTTTTTTAGAACTTATTCAGTTTATATTAATAATGGAAAAAAAAGAGTTAACTCTGAGGTATTAGACTATGTTCTTAGGATTCAGGATAACGGTGCAGGTGAAATTATTTTACAATCAATTAACAGAGATGGAACTTATAAAGGGTATGATTTAGATTTAATTGAGTCAATTACAGATAAATTAGAAATACCTTTAGTAGTAGCAGGAGGAGCTGGTAAATTTCAAGATTTCAAAAATGCAATCCAATCTGGTGCTTCTGCAGTAGCAGCTGGAAGCTTATTTTCATTTAAAGGAACCCATAGAGCAGTATTAATAAATTACCCAACAAGAAGTAAATTAATTAAAGAATTATATGAAACAAAATAAAACTATCTGTTCAGTTTGTATTATGGATAAATCAGACCCTGAAATAACTTTTGATAATTCTGGTGTTTGTAACCATTGTAATAGATTTGAAAGCTTAAAAGATTCAAGATTAAGTTTGTCTAATAAAGAAGAAACTTTATCAAAACTTATAGATGAAATTAAAAGAAGGAAAAACAAAGATGGATATGATTGTATTATTGGTGTAAGTGGGGGGGTCGATAGTACTTATGTTGCCTATATATTAAAGAAAATGGGACTAAACCCTATTGCAATTCATTTTGATAATGGATGGAATTCAGAATTAGCTACAAAAAACATCGAATTAACATTAGATAGATTAAATATAGACCTTTATACTTATGTCATAGATTGGGATTATTTTAAGGAGATTCAAAAAGCATTTTTATTTTCTTCTACACCTGATGGAGAAGTACCAACTGATCACGCAATAAATGCGTTACTCTTTGCTGAGGCCAACAAAAGAAATATTAAATACATAATTAATGGTATGAATTTTATCACAGAAGGTACTAAGGTTAATAGATGGGCCTATGGACATTCTGATTGGAAGTATATTAAATCAGTTGTTAGAAAGTTTTCTAAAATTAAATCCTTTAAAAAATACCCTCATTTTTCGATATTTACTCTTTTAAAATATGTTTTATTTAATCGATTAAAAGTTGTCTCTATATTAAATTATATTGATTACAATAAAGATGAAGCTATGAAGACAATCACTGATGAAATTGGTTGGAAATATTATGGAGGAAAACATTATGAATCTATCTATACTAGGTTTTTTCAGGGGTATTTTTTGCCATTAAAATTTGGGATAGATAAAAGAAGAGCTCATTTATCTGACCTTATTCGTTCTGGTCAAGAAAAAAGAGAAAATGCATTAAAAATCATGAATTTAGATACTTATCCAGATTTAAAGCTGAAAGAAGAAGATTTAGAATTTGTGAAGAAAAAGTTTGATCTCACAGATGAAGATTTTGCTGAAATTATTAAAATGAAAAATAAGTCATTTGAAGATTACCCTAACAATGAACGAAAAATTTCAAAATTAAAAAACGGATTAAATTGGTTAAGAAAAAATAAATATTACACAAAATAAAAAAATAAAAAAATGAAAAAATTGAAATTTATAATTGTAGGTTGTGGAAGAATAGGTAATCGTCATGCAGAACACATAATTAACTTAGGAGAGCTTGTAGCTGTTTGCGATAATGTTAAATCTAAGGCAGATAGTATTTCAGAAAAATATAAAATTCAAAAATTTTATAACATTGATGATTTATTAAGTTCAAATATTGATTTTGATGTTGCTGCAATATGTACACCAAATGGTCTTCATGCTGAGCATTCAATCAAATTTCTTATTAAAAAGGTGAATGTACTTTGTGAAAAACCATTAGCATTGAATACTAAAGATTGTGGTGATATGATTATGGCTGCAGAAAAAAATAATGTAAGATTATTTGCAGTTAAACAAAATAGATTTAATCCTCCAATTGTAAAATTAAAAGAACTTTTACAAGAAAATAAGCTAGGTAAAATTAATTCTGTTCAATTAAATTGTTTTTGGAATAGAAATTTTGACTACTATCATAATAGCTGGAAAGGAACGATGGATCTTGATGGAGGTACACTATTTACTCAATTTAGCCATTTCATTGACTTGCTTTATTATTTTTGTGGGGATGTATCAGATGTTAAAGGCTTTTCTAATAACTTTCAACATGATACTATTGAATTTGAAGATGCAGGTGTTGTTGCTTTAAAGTTCTTGAGTGGAACTATTGGAACAATTAATTATAATGTTAACTGTTATAATAAAAATTTTGAGGGCTCCTTGACTATTTTTGGGTCAAATGGGACTTTAAAAATAGGAGGACAATATCTAAATGAATTAGAGTATCAAGAAATTGAAAACATGGACACTATAACCGTAGAGAAAGGGAATGCTCCTAATAACTATGGAAAGTATTTTGGTTCTATGAGTAATCATAGCTTAGTTTATGAGAATTTAATTGATGTATTAAATAATAACTCATCAATAAATGCAAATGCTTATGAAGCAATGAAAACTGTAGAAATTATAGAGAAAATATATAAAGAAATTCGTAATTAATGAATACACCTAAAATTATTTCATCAAAAATTATAAATTGTAATTTTGGTAAAAATGTTGTAATAATTGAACCTTCTAATATTTATGAGGTAGACTTTGATAATAATTGTTTTGTAGGACCTTTTGTAGAAATTCAAAAAGGTGTTAAAATTGGAGCAAATACAAAAATTCAATCTCATAGTTTTATTTGTGAATTAGTAACAATAGGGACTGACTGTTTTATAGGACATGGTGTGATGTTTATAAACGATGTTTTTAGTAAAGGAGGTCCTGCCCAAGGAAACAAAGATTATTGGAAAGAAACAATTATTGGTAATAATGTGTCGATTGGATCCAACGCAACAATATTGCCAGTTAATATTTGTGATAATGTAGTTATTGGAGCAGGTTCTGTTGTGACAAAGAATATAATTAATCCAGGTATATATGTTGGTAATCCAGCTAAAAAATTAATAAAATGAAAATAGAATTCGTAGATCTTAAAAAACAATATTATTCAATCAAGCCAGAAATTGACAAAGCTATTTTCA
>Ga0209137_1004097_pt1 | contig 11795 bp, 10 predicted proteins | sample SaaInl5LU_22_DNA_FD_184642 | JGI IMG/M metagenome (GOLD analysis project Ga0209137, IMG submission 184642) | Marine microbial communities from expanding oxygen minimum zones in the Saanich Inlet - ESP_105LU_22_DNA (SPAdes) (version 2) | ecosystem: Environmental > Aquatic > Marine > Intertidal...
TGTCGCGTTTGTGGCAGTAACCCCGGTGCAGCACGCCTTGGCGGATTTTATGGAAGCCGAACCGAATTACGCCTTTCAATTAGCAGATGAGTACCGGCATCGCCGCGATGTGTTTTTGAACGCCCTACGGGGCTCGCGTTTTACGTGGATACCAAGCCAAGGCAGTTTTTTCCAGTTGCTTGATTACTCGGCTATTACCGATGAACCCGATACCACCCTGTGCCAGCGTTGGACCAAAGAGTACGGAGTGGCATCGATACCCTTAACCCCGTTTTATGAAGCTCCACCGAAATCGTCGTATCTACGGTTTTGTTTTGCTAAAACCGACTCGGTGCTTCAGGAGGCAGCAAAACGCTTATGCGCAATTTAGCCGTGACCCTAGTTCAACACGAGCTTCAGTGGGAAGATCCTGCAGAGAATCGAGCGTTTTTTGAGCAAAAAATACGTGAGCAGGCACCTGCGAGTGACCTACTCGTGTTGCCCGAGATGTTCACCACCGGGTTTTCGATGAACGCTTTGGCGAACGCTGAAGAACCCCAAGGCCCAACTCAAGAGTGGATGCAAGATCTCGCTAAACAGCTCGATTGTGCGATCACAGGCAGTATTGCCGTGAAAGAAGGTGAGTTCGTATACAACCGCCTGCTGTTTGTAACACCCGACAATTGTTGGCACTACGACAAACGTCACCTGTTTCGCATGTTGGGCGAACACAAGCGCTATGCGCCGGGTAACGATAGAGTGATTGTGAACTGGCGAGATTGGCGCATTAAGCTAGAGGTGTGTTACGACTTACGCTTTCCGGTATTTAGCCGCAACAAACAAGACTACGATTTATTGTTGTATGTCGCTAATTGGCCGAGCGCCAGAGCGCACCATTGGCGTACGTTGTTGCAGGCGCGTGCGATCGAAAATCTGGCCTATGTGGTGGGTGTGAACCGAATTGGTGCCGATGCCAATGGGTTGAACTACTCAGGCGACAGCATGTTAGTGGACCCGCGCGGTCAATTAGTGGTCGACATGCAGAATCGCGCGGGTTGCGAGCAAGGCCTTGCTGATGCAGGTGCTATGCGAGCATATCACGAACAGTTTCCGGCGTTTATGGACGCCGATGGATTTGTATTGGCTGAATAAATCACCGCTAAGCTCTGCTGGCGAGCATGGTTGCTAGGCATCTCGAGCGCTTTTAACATGTTATAAACTGAACTCGATTCCACCGAGTTCCTCAATGGATTCCTCTTCATCGGTGTACTGCTTGGAAATCTCTATGATGCGCTGCTCGCATCGCGAAAAAGCATCAAAAGCGAGCGGGTCAAAGTGAGTGCCTCGACCTTTTTGCATAATGGCAATCGATTTTTCGTGGTCGAAGGGAGGTTTGTAACACCGCTGGCTTCTGAGTGCATCATATACGTCAGCAATGGCCATTAATCGAGCGCTTATGGGTATTTCCGATCCCGACAGCCCTTTAGGGTAACCCGAGCCGTCCCACTTTTCGTGGTGTCCCACGGCAATTTCTTTAGCGTGTTGTAAAAAGTCAACCTGAATTCCAAGCTGACGCTCCGCGCGTTCGATCGCGTCTAAGCCCATCTGAGCATGGCCCTTCATAATTTCGAATTCAGGTGCGTCGAGTTTGCCTCGTTTCATTAAAATCGAGTCAGGAATACCGACTTTACCGATATCGTGTAGCGGGGCTGATCGGACGATAGGGGCGATCATATCGGCGCTGAGTTCATCGCTGTATTCCCCGCTTTCTACCAACTCTTGAGCGATAGCCTCAATAAAATACTGTGTCCGACGTATGTGGTTGCCCGTTTCGAGATCACGAGTTTCGGCAAGCGATGTCACAATCAAAATGGTGGCTTGTTGCAAAGCTTGTAGACGCTCGGTCTGGCTTTTGATTTCGTCCGTTCGCTTGCTGACCTCAGCCTCTAGAAACGTATTCTGATCACGCAAAAAATCGGTCATTTCTTTAAGCTGCAAATGAGTCTTGATGCGGGCAAAGGTTACATTGGGCGAGAAGGGTTTGGAGATATAGTCTGCCGCGCCTAACCCGAAGCCTTTTTCCTGATCGTCGTCGTCTGCTTTTGAGCTAACAAATATGATGGGTATGTGTTGGGTATTGGGATTTGCCTTGAGTTTCTCACACACTTCATAGCCAGACATTCCAGGCATGACAACGTCTAGTAAAATAAGATCGGGTTCGCGACGCTCAACGAGTGTCAGCGCTGTTTCACCGTCTTTGGCTATCATGACTTGGTAATCTGCTGCCAACAGGCCGTGGATTTGCTGCAAAATTTGCGGTGAGTCATCAACCGCTAAGATAAGAGGCTTTATGCTTGCCATGTGGCTATCCTTGTTCTTATTGCCAGTACCAGATCGGCTGCGATTGCAAAGTCAAAGTTATGAATGGCTTGTTCTAGTTCACTTGATTCCGCGATTTCGAGCGCTGTCAGGCTGGGTGCTAGGGTGTTGTAGGTATCTGTGGCCACAGGGTCAAATTGTTCCAGTTGTTCAGATAAGGTTTGTAGCGCAGCGGCCAAGGCCTCAGGTCCCAACGATTCTTGGTTACTTGGCATGAGTGCAGCGTTCAATTGATCTCGGGCTTCTATCATTTGACGAAGTGCTTTCGCTCTTGCGCTTTCCAGATCTTGCATCAAATCTGCGGTGGGGGCGAGGTTCTCTTTATATAAGAACTCTACGGTTTTCGCTATCTCAGCCAATGGCATAGCCCCTAGCGCCGCAGCATTGCCTTTTAATGTGTGCGCCCAGCGGCACTTGTCTTCGGTGGTTAAAGCGCGTTCCAAGGCCTTTGTACATGGCTCTTCGTGGTCTTTGATGAAATGATTGTACAACTTTAGCAAAAGGCTAGGGTTGTCATTGGTATGTTTTATGCCAATGTTCACATCTAAGATCATCGCGTCGTATTCGGTTGCATCATTTTCGCTCAAGCCTGCCGGTTTTAATATTTGCGTGGGTACAGATGTTTCTGCAGTTGCAGCATCAGCGCTGTTTGCCTTGCAGTAGCGATGGATGGTTTGCAGCATCATCTTGGGTTCAATGGGTTTCGCAATGTGGTCGTTCATACCAGCTTCCAAACAACGCTGCTTATCAGCTTCCATGGCATTAGCCGTCATCGCAATAATGGGTAAAGCACGGTAAGACGGGTTTTGGCGAATGGCTTTGGTTGCTGCCAGGCCATCCATTACCGGCATTTGCATGTCCATCAGTATTAACTCGTAAGAGCCCTCATTGAGTCGGTCCAATGCCTCTTGCCCGTTGTTGGCAATGGTTATCGTAAAGCCTGCATCTTCTAAGAGTACTTGCGCAATTTCTTGGTTCAGTAAATTGTCCTCTACCAACAATACGGGCACATTAAGCCAACGCAGTTCGATATTGGCGTTTACGTTTGTTTCGCTTGTTTCTGCATTGGGCTTAAGCAATTGCTGCAGGGTATCGGTAAGCGCCTTTTCCTGAACGGGTTTCGATATTAAGGCGTCAATACGTTTTGCGCTTAAGGCCTCGTAAGTTCTCTCGTGGTTGTAGCCCGTAACTAACACCAAGTAAGGGCGTGTATCGAGGTCGAGCGCATGAATTTCATCGGCCAGACTAAGGCCATCAATTTCAGGCATTTGCCAGTCCAAAAGAACCAGATCGGGACAGGAAAGGTTGCCGCTATCATGCAATAGGCTCAGTGCCTCTAAGCCCGAGTCGGTCGTGGTCACGTAGTCGCAGTAGGGTGCCAACATGTCTTCTAGGATGGTTTGAGCGCCATCACTGTCATCGACAACAACAGCATGAGCAAAGTGTAGTTCGGTTATTGCGGCGGGTTGAGTGCTGACTGTTGGTAGCTCAAGACTAAACTCGAACGTCGACCCCAAGCCTTGCGTGCTGGTGAGTCGAATGTCACCTTGCATCATCGCTACTAAATTTTTGCAAATGGCGAGCCCTAAGCCCGTGCCGCCGTAACGGCGGGTAATCGAGTCATCCGCTTGTTGAAAGCTGGAAAATAATTTGCTTTGTTGGTCTTTGGGTATGCCCATGCCGGTATCGCGGACCGAAGCGTCTAGGCGTGCGCACCCAGGCGTTGACTCAACGACCTTTATGCTCACGTAAACGCCGCCGATGTCTGTGAACTTGATGGCATTATTGACCAGATTAATGAGGATTTGCTCTACCCGAATAACGTCGCCAAGCAGTGCCTTACTAATGCCGAGGTTTAGCGTGACGGTGAATTCAAGGTCTTTTTCGCGGCAGCGATCCGCAAACAAGTCGTTCAGACTATTTTTGACCTCCTCCAATCTGAAAGCCACGGGACTTAGACGCAGCATGCCGGCTTCAATCTTAGAATAGTCGAGTATGTCATTAATGATAGACAGTAAGTGGCGGGCTGGGGTCTCGATTTTCCTCAAGTAATCTTGCTGCTGCGCCGATAAATTGGTTTTACTCAGCAAGTGGCTCATGCCAATAATGGCATTCATTGGTGTGCGAATTTCATGGCTCATGTTGGCTAAAAAGTTGGATTTAGCCTCGGTGGCCTCTAAGGCTTGAGCGGTGGCTTGTTCAAGTGCCTGATTCTGGTGTGTTAGGTTGCGCAATAGCTCGTCACGGGACTGCTGCGACAATATCGCGACTAACTGTTCTTCGTCGTCTTTCGAAATAAAACTGCGGTTTAACTTAACGTTGGTTCTTTCGTCAGCATCAATAGTCTCGCCAACAGCTTGAAAAGCAAATACAAGAGCGCCGTGCTGTTGCAGCAATTGATATTCGAAACCAACGGTTTGCTCTGCTCGTGAAAGTCTTACTTTCAGTAAGTCCGAAACGCTTCCAATGAATGCAGCTTGTTCTACCGAGGGCACTCTAAGGAAGCTTAAAGCCTGTTTCAGGCGCGATCGAGTATGGTCCAGTTCGTAACGGCTGTTGATTTCTCGGTAACACAATCTCATGCCGCCACCTCGACCAGCAAGACACCGTTGTCATCGTACAGTTTGCCGCAGTGCTCGAACAAACCTCGCAGAACCTCGGGCAGGTCTAGATGATTGTTTTTTTGCGCATATTTACGGCTGTCGTAATCTGGGAAGCCATCGCTACACATTAAAAAACGGTCGCCAGCGCTAACTTCAAATGGGTGCTCCCGCGGTGTCGGTAGGCGATGTCCGAGAATGCCATCGCGGCTTAAACCTTGCCATGGGTTGCCCTTAATTCGGCTAGCTCGGATATTGCCGATGCCGCTGAAGTTACCTTTACGCGTTTTAAGGTTGAGCTCAAATATACCGACTGCGGCGCCGACGGTGCCAACAAGCGCTGTATCAAGAGCCGATAGTATTTGGGGGATTTTGCTGTAAGCGTTCTCGGCAAGGGTCTGGCTGGCTATTCCCGCCGCTTCTGCTGCCGTTTTACCATGGCCTGAGCCGTCGATTAAAGCAAATACAAAGCGGTCATTGTCGCGTTCGCAGAATACGGAGTCACCGTTGTAAGGACTGCCGTAGTAGCTTCTAAGACCGGAGCACATTTTTACATCGGCGTCTTGTTTGCAGGTTGTGTGGACGATTGCGTTTACCGACGCTCGCGCTTGCACTCGGCCACTAAGAGGGCTCAAACGCTGGTCGTTTCGGTTTAAATGCTTTCTGGCGAAGACTAAGGTGCCGCGCTCGTCGCTGCGAACCCAAAAGTTATCGCTCATGCGTTTTACACCCGGCAATCCCAGTCCCAAAGTACCAGAGGAGCTAACGTTGTCTTGCATTGCCTTGTCTAAGTCTTTAATGCCTGGGCCTTTGTCTTCAGCCCACACATCAAAATCGCTGCCCAACGAGCCATGGCTTAGCGCAACGCGAATGACACCACGGCCGGCATACTTAACGATATTTGTGCCGAGCTCAGAGATCATAGTTCGCAGCAAACTCCGGTCGATATCGGAAATGGCATTCAACTCACGTTGTTGCGCCAATTGGTCCCAGGCTAGCTGAATATCGACAGGGCCGGCGATTTTAAATTTCCATTCCTGGGTCTTGTAGCCGGCATTACTCATTAGGTCTTAGCCTTTCGCATGTTCAGCGCTTGCTCGATGTCGCGTGAAATGATCAGCTTGCTGGTATCGACATTGGCGTCGATTAGGTAGCGCACAATACCCGCGTTAAGCCCGACCAATACCAATTGTGGGCCCATAAGCTCAATCATGTGGGCCAGACGCCTCAGGGCGTAGAACTCTTCTTGGTCTAGGTAGTCGGTATTGCCTAAATCTAGGATGACGATGTCACAGGTTTGGTTGCTGATCGCGCTTAACATACTATCGGCCAGCGAGTTCAATAGCTCGGGCGTGAAAGCGCTGGGGGCATGCACCAGTATCTGCCCCTGCACCGCACTAAAACGATCGTGTAACACAGGCCTTGGCCCTAGTGCGAATCGTTTTTGGGCAACATCGGGTTGTTCGGATCGATGTGTCGAATAGCACTCTCGAAGGCATCGCGCAGGGTGGAGGTGGTTTGCAAATCGCCAATCGAGATACCCAATTCAACCAAAGTGCGCGCTATTGCAGGTGATATGCCAGAGATAATCGATTTACAGCCCATCAGTTCTGTGGCTTTGGTGATTTTTATCAGCTGGTTGGCCACGGCAGTGTCTACGGCGCTAACGCCGCTTATGTCCATAACAAACACTTGGGTTCGTGTGGTCGAGATTTTTTCAAGCGTGGCGTTCATGATGTACTGCGTGCGGGCAGAATCGATAATCCCGAGTAGAGGTAACAGCAAAATACCCTCCCAAATTGGGGTAACGGGCGTGCTGACTTCCATTAGGGCGTTACTTTGTGCTCTGATTTTTTCGGTCTGAATTCGTGTGATTTCGTCGAGCGACAAATAGGTGTCGAGGTTAATAAGTTTGGTCGTTGCATCCGCCCAGCGATTGGCCGTTTCTGCATTGGGAGCCAGTCCTCGAATCTGCTGCTTTAATAACTTTGCTGCGATGTTCATGCCAGCACAGTAGGCATCGTTGGGCAACTGAATATGCTCATGGATAGCGCCAATTTTCCGTCGCGAAGCGATGTAGTGTTCGTCGAGTTCGCACTCGAAAAAAGTTTGCCAGTGATCAATTTGTAAGGATTGAACGCGCTCAAGTGTATCGGGTCGGCGGTCGAAGTAGGTATTGAATTCTTCTTGCTGTTGAAGCCACAGGTACCAATCTAGAACAAATTGTCTTTTTTGGTCGCCCATTGCTTGACCGAACTCCCGAATGGCGGTCACGTCTTCTTCGGCAATATCGAATCGGGCAAATACTGTATCTTGTTTCATAACTCCCCCCCGGAGTTTATTTGGCATAACGGAAGATACGCCAAATCATTTGTTAATTGAATACTTTTCGTTCGCGGTTTTGCGGTGTTCTTTTGCCGAATTGGGATCTCGGCCACATTCTACAGAGCTAGCCAGCGGTTAGCTGGCTGATGAGCAGTGGGCTTTGCAATAGATTGATGTAAGCAGCGCCGAAAAGCAGGGTGCCGCATACCGATACAAGCGTCGAGAGATCAGTTTGTTTAAAAAGCAACCACTGAGGGGATTTCTCCAGCGTAGTCTTTATGGGAGTCAGGCAGTATCGGTCTATAGTCTTCGCGATACTGAAACACGAAGTTCTCATCGCTCCAGATATTGACGTGCTTGCCCTCGATAAATCGAATTAAGCTCATACTGCCCCCGATAGAGCCATAGGGGCCGTGGGGGACATTTTCTGGTCGCCAAAAATACGCACCAGGGCGCATAGTGCCAAGATCACCGGTTAAATCACCCGCCAAGAAATAGGTTTCCTCGGGTGTTGGATGCGATTCTTTTGGAGCCCGCCAGTTGGCTGGGTGGGTTTGTGGGCTCGTCATAAACAAAAATGTTCGTTGTCCTGTAATGGGATCAATACGCAGGTTTTTCCGGCCGAGTCCCAAATGTGCCAATTTTGGGTCGTGTAAGCGTGTGTCCCATTGCATGCGATATGAATCAAGGTAGGCAATAGGGGGGCGGTGGGCTGCTCTTGCTATGGCTTCGGGCTGGTTACTAAACGGATCTGGTGCTGAATCGAAGAAGCGAATCAGTACCGTCGATTCCAAGGCCAACCAGTCAATTCGTTCGTGGCCAGCGGGGAAAAAGCCATAAGATCCTGGCGTGTATTCCAAGCCATTGATATGCATTAAGCCGGATAAAACAAAGAACTCTTCGTTGGCTACTAGTGGATAATTACCTTTTACTTGATAGCCGTCAGGCAAATGTTGCAGGCCGGTATAAGCCCCGGAAGTATCATCAAGGCTTAGAATCTTACATTCCAGTCCCTCAAAGCGTGAATCGGGTACCCACGGCTGGTTCTGCGTTTGATAAAATTCCGTGTGTGGACGAGCCATATAGCAACCTAGGTAGTCAAAAATGGCATACTAATAGAGTGTCTAGGAGAGGATGCTGACGTATATCAAATTGTGGGCAAAGCAATTGAAATAGTTAACGTCTAACAAGGTGATCAGTAGGGTGCGATATCTTTGCTGGTCAGCATTTCAGTCTATCGTGATGGCCCGTCGCTGAGGGCTTCTAAGCTCGACCTGTGTTTGGTAATACGGGCCAGCGCGCCTCAATTGTGTTGCCACGCACCGCGATTAAATCGCCGAATTGCAGCAGAACGGCCTCGCTCTGCTGCGGTCTTAAAAATATAAAGTCATCGACGTCTAATTTGACCTTGTGAGAGGCTTGGTAGCCTTCTTGATTCGAGCTTTTGTAGGCAAAATGCGAGGCAAGGCCTGGCGGTGACTCCATGTCGGCCATCCAATTACCGCTGTAGCCAAAGTACATTTGCGCTTGGTTTGGGTCCCAGGCGCGAATGAGTGGTGCTGTCCATTCTAGGGCGGGCAAGCGGCCACCTTGGCCTCGTTTTAGCACGGGCGAGGCGATGTAAGCGGCGGGCTCGAAATCTTCCAGGCTAGCAATGTCGTAGTGCGTAGGCTTCATCAAACAGGTGCCCGCTGACACCTCGGTCAGCAAGGGTTTGTCTTGGTAGTTTCTGAAGGTGGGACTGCCCGCACCGTTAAAGCACAAATCCTGCGTTACTAGGTCTTGGAACTGACTATCGAGTACATCCAAGGCCGCTTGATATCGGGCTTTGACTTTGGGTAGTTCACGTTTGGCCAGTGCAGCGGGTATGCCCATTAAATGCGCGTCGTAGCCCATATAACCGCTGAATGTTAGGTGTTGGGGGTTAGCCCTGATGATCCCCAAAGCATCGCTCAGTGCTTCATCGGCAACAAATCCACCGCGATGCAGTCCGACATCGAGCTCTAGGTTTACACGAAGGTTCAGCTGGTTTTCCCGGGCAAAGTCTAAATACTGTTGAAGTCGTGCCGTCGTATCGACCAGCCACTGGAGCTGCTTCGCGGGGTCAAAGGCACCTGTGTGTTTTCGATAAAATTCTTCAACCGCCGCGATGGGGAAGGGTTTGCCGATGAGTATATCCGCATCAGGCGTCAGTTGCGTCGTCGCCAGCAAGAAAGGCAAATGGAAAATCATTTGCGCTTGAGTCTGGGCTCGCTCGCTGATGTAACGCACCAGCTCTGGGCTAGGGACTGACTTCGTCACAACGCGATAACTTAACCAAGGAGCACTAGCGAGTGTTTGAGTAATTCGGTTGATATTTCGATCTAGGCGGTCTAAATCAATAATTAGGCTCGGGGTGCTAATACCTGCATCTTTTAGGGTTTGGTTAAGCTCTGTGAAGTAGGGTGTGTAAACACCACCTTTATCTCTGGGTTTTAGCCAAATGGCAAGCCCAGCTGCACCCAAAGCGCCGAGAATTACATTGCGTCGAGAGGGCATGCTCACGCTCCAAATAATTCTTTTAGGTGGGCATTCATTAGGCGTTTCTCTGGGTCTAGGCCCTGTCTGACGGCCAAAAAGTCCCGCCAGTGTTTGGGGTAAAGTGCGGCTAAATCCGAGGCCTTTAAGGTATGCAATTTCCCCCAGTGTGGGCGACCACCGTAGCGCCAGAATATTGGCTCGATCTCTGCGAAAATTGGGCGGTAATCCAGATCGCCATATTGGTGAATGGAAATAGTGGCGCCGTCTTGCCCTTGGAACATGCTTAGCCAAATGTCATCGGCTTTAACGTAGCGATATTCAATGGGGAAGCTCAAGGGGAGGTTTTTGTTGCGAATGGTGGCCATAATTTCGCGTAGGCAAGCGGGTCCAAGCTCTGCCGGTACGGTGTATTCCATCTCGCGGAAGCGCACGACACGTACATGCGGAAAGACCTCGTGCGCTTTACCGGTGCGAATGGTCTCTGCTTCATTACCCATCACAGCGGTCAGCAACTTATCATATAAACTACTGCCCACGCCCGGTATCCATGAGATTGCATTAAATACATCACGCAGCGTATTGACTGCCTGAGGGTCGTCTTGCCCCTGGGCTTTGTCGCCAGGTTGCGCTGGATTGGTTGTCACTGAAATTCCGACCGAGGCGTGGGGCAGGGCAAACAATTCAAAATGCCGATTGCTGGCTTTGCGGTTTTCGATGTCGTCAAGCATGTCCTCTAAAGGCTCAATCTTGTTGACTTCTGTTAAGTCAAAATCCGCTTGGTTTTGTAGCGTAAAGTCGGTCACGATTCCCAACGCCCCAGCGGACGTCAGTACCGCCTTAAAGATATCGGGGTTGCTGCTGGGGCTGCATTCGAGTAGTTCTCCGCCCACGGTCGCAAGACGTAAGGAGGTGACATAGGAGCCCATCGAGCCAAAATTTACCCCCGTAGCGTGCGCGCAGTTGACGATGGCGCCGCCCAGGGCCAGATAGGCCATGTCGGGCATATTGGGTAGCGCCTGGCCGATATCGGCAAGCATATAGCCCAAGTCGTGCAGACGCGTGCCCGACAGTACTTGTGCTGTGTTTGTGGCTGGGTCGTGGTCGATGACGCCGCTCAATAAATCGGTAGCGATTAGGGTATCGTCAGTAGGCACTACTGCGCTGAATGAGTGGCCGGCTCCCACCGCGCGAACCGTGCCTTTGGCGTTTTTTAGGACGCTTACTAATTCATCAATGCTGGCAGGTGCCGGTCGATGTTGGGGTTGGCAAGATTGGTTGCCCGCCCAGTTAATCCATGGCACGGGTTTGCCCGGCTGGTAGGTAATTGGACTTTGAGGCTCGGTAGACGGTTGCTTGCAACCACCCAACAGCGCAAGAGCGCCAGTGGCGCCTAAAGCGCCGGTGCCACGCAAAAACGCTCGTCGTTTCATCGTGGAGTCTCCTGTAAAGCTTCGCCGGCCAATAGTTCGCTTAGGGTAACCAAGTCGTCCTCCGAGCAAGCACTGCAATAGCCCAGAGGCGGCATGCCCCTAAGGCCCTCTACCACATGGGTCATGATTTGCTGTTTGCCCTTGGCAAGAATGGGCTGCCAAGTCTTAGGGTCGCCCATGATCGGTGCGCCGGTGTGAATGTTGGCATGACATTGCAGGCAGTTCACCGTCAGCAATGTCAGTTGGCGCTCGGTTGGGGCCGCTTGGCCGATTGTGCTGAGTGCACTTAGCAAGACAAAAATCAGTAATCGCATGTTATTAACTGTGTTCGGGCGATGACTCGATCATAAGCCAAGTTTGCGATCAAAGCGATGTCATTTCTAGACAGCACGGTCAAGTATTGAGCTGTGCGGCGCGTTGTTCGGCTAATCGTTCTGACATATTGTGTGCAATACGCAGCGCAATGCGTTTGGCTGTGTCGGCCACAGGACCCTGAAACTGACCGTCCATGGTGGCAATGAAGTAGCGGGTCCAAAGTTCGAAGTGTCGTGTGGTAAAGGGG
>Ga0209137_1004098_pt1 | contig 11795 bp, 3 predicted proteins | sample SaaInl5LU_22_DNA_FD_184642 | JGI IMG/M metagenome (GOLD analysis project Ga0209137, IMG submission 184642) | Marine microbial communities from expanding oxygen minimum zones in the Saanich Inlet - ESP_105LU_22_DNA (SPAdes) (version 2) | ecosystem: Environmental > Aquatic > Marine > Intertidal...
AAGCTAACAGAGCATTTTTAGGTGCAGAGCTTGTTGCATATGTAAATGCTAATACTCCACCAGCAGGTTACAACGAAGCTAAATGTTTAAGAGATGCTGGTTATATTATTGATGCATTATCGTATGATATACTTTACGGTGGCAACAGTGCTACAATAACTAACGCTCGCGCATACTTTGACGCAGCAGTAGCACAATTACCAGCAGACCAAAGAGCAGCTACAGCAGCAGCATACGCACACTTATCAACAGTTATTACAACTGTACTTACTGATGCAACTGGAGTTGCTGGAGTTACACCAACCGCGGGAAATACTGAAACACAAGTTACAACAGGCACTCCTGCAACAAGTACTGAAACATCACAATTAGTTACTTTAGTAAATATTATTAGAACTGTTATTACTGATAACAATTTAAATAGTATTCCGGATAACCCAACATATCCTGATTATACTAGTATTATTACAGATGCTGATCTAAAAGCAGCAGCAGATAATATTGCAACTAGTAGAAGTTTAATTATTAGCAGAACTGTTCAAAGTGTAGTTGCACCAATTCCAATTACGCTACAGACGGCTGGTAACAGAAGTATACTAGGTAACGACTTTACACAAATTAACGACTTAGGTTACGGACTAGTTGCAGTTAACGGTGCGCTAAGTGAAATGGTTAGTATGTTTACATACTATTGCTATGCTAGTTACTATTCCAAGAATGGTGCTGAGATTAGATCACTAACAGGTTCAAGTTGTTATGGTGAGTTCGGCTTAGTTGCTGAAGGAGCAGATCCAAATGAAATTCCAGACTCAGTACAACTTGGTCAAGACATGGTCCAACCTGCTAAGACATTTACTAATGATGTAATATTAACACTTACTGATCCTCTTGTTTTAGCAGAAGGTGATGTGATTACGCAAGACAGTTCGGGCGCAGTAGGTACAGTAGCAGTTGCAACAAGTACAACAGGCGGCAGTAAAACGTTGTATTTGACAAACGTAACTGGTGCATACAATACTGTTAACGAAATGAATAAACAAGGTCCTGTAGCACTAGGCGCAGGTAGTGTTCCATTACGTGTAGATAGCACAGGTTACAGAAATGATGTAGAAAGCTTAAATATTTTTGTATATGATATGAAAGACGCTCCTACAAATAGAGCAGAATTTGATGTTTATCACCCAGCTAGACCTGCGTTTGCACGTTACGAAGTTGCTAACGTAGAACTTTCTAGTCATGTAGTAGGAAGTTATGATAATGTAGGTGACGAGGCCGTAAGTGAAATTTCAGCTACATTCACAGGTGGCGGCTCAGCAACAACTACCGAAGCAGGAGCTAACTTTACAATTTATAAAACTATCACAGATGGTTATACTGTAAAAATTACAAATGCTGGCACAGATTACAGAGCAGGTGATTCTTTAGTAATTAGCGGAGCATTATTAGGAGGCACAACTCCTGCGAATGACGCAACAATTAATATTACTGAAGTTGACGGCGGGACACCTAGTGCTGGATTAATCACAGCAGCAACCATTGCAGGTACCATTGCAGTTGAAGCAAGTACTCCTAAGTTTACAGGTGTAATTTATAAATTAAACTTCTCTTCAGGTAATGCACAATTTAGTCAAAACGGATTATTAAATGAAGTACCATGGGGTACATTAATACAGTTTAGACGCAATCAAACACACATTTTATCAGACTTAGCAAGACCAGATATATTAACAATTCGTCCAAGTACTGCGGTTATATTTGATGAGAATCCGGGACAAGTTTATAGAAGTATTAGTTTCTTAACCAGTGATAGTTTAGGCAATGAGTTGCCTGCAAATTCATCGCTAGCCGGATTTGACGAAGGTTATGATTATATTAGAATGCTAATTGATAGTGCTAACGCACAAAAGACAATTGGTAATGTTTATGACGGCATTACTCCACTAACAAGTAGTACAACATTAGGTGCAACGCCCGGTGATACCTTAATAGCTGTGCAACCAGTATTAGATGATAACGAAATTTTCCGTTTAAACAATAACTTAAAAACTACAGTGTCTAATAGACCTATAGGATGGACAGTTGATAGTCTTGCACAGTTTGAACCTATTATTACGTGGCAAGGTAAAAAGCACTTTGTTTATAATGCAAGAGGTGTTGCTACTACTGCTAATGCACAAACAGTAAATGCTGCAACAGTAGCTAATCCAGTTAGAGTTACGTTTGCTAGTGATATTAACTTATCAGCAGGCGAAGCAGTTTCGTTTACAGATGTAGGCGGTATGACTGAGCTTAATGGCAATACGTACTATGTAAGTAATATTTCTGGAGCAGAGGCAGACCTTTATACAGATTCAGCAGTGACTACAACACTAGACGGTACTGCATTTACTGCATTTACAACTGGCGGAACAGGTTCTGTGACACGAGATCAAATTGTTGCACTAGGTGAAGACAACACGTATCAACTTGTTCAACTTACTGATATTGATACTATTAACCAAACAGATGCACCGGGTATTTATAGTAGCATGGTACTAGGAAGCAGTTTAGTTACACTACGTGCAGGTCTAAAAGCAGGGTCAACCGGTGACGTTACTGTTAATATTAGTACTTGTAGAGCAACAGGACACGATTTCTTAGATATTGGGACAGGCGGATTTAACAATTCAAACTATCCAACTGTAATCTTTGGTGAACCATCTGAAAAAGATGAATCTAATGAAACAGTTGAGATTGGTAAGGGGCGTGTGTTCTTTGTAAGTACAGATCAAAACGGTATCTTTAGAGTTGGTAAATTCTTTAGTGTAGACCAAGGTACTGGTACAGTTACATTTAGTGCAAGCATTGCGCTTTCAGATGTTGACGGGCTAGGCTTTAAACGTGGTGTTGTTGTTACTGAATTTAGTACAGATACTGCAATGACAGACAACGCATCAGACAGTGTTCCAACAGAAGGTGCAGTACGCGGATATGTAAATAGACGTTTAGGTTATGATGTTAACGGTAATCCAGTTAGCAACAAATTAGGACCTGGCGTACTAGCTCCAAATGGCGCGGTACCAATGACAGATGACTTAAACGCTGCTGGTAATACAATTACAAATCTAAAATCACCAACATCGGCTTCTGATGTTGCTACTAAAGCATATGTAGATAGCAGTACTGGAGGACTTGATGAATTAAAAGATCTACGTACAATAGAATATAATGATAGTGAATATACAAGTGGACAACTATTAGTTGGAACTGGTTATAAGAAAATTATTATTCTTGCAGGAAGTATTGTAAGCGGACCTTATGCAATAGGTAATACTATTACAGGAAGTATTACAGGCGCTACTGGAACAATTGTTGATATTAAAACTGGATTAGTAGGTACAGAAGGTAATATCATTGAAATTTATTATACTCCATTAACTGGCACATTCAGCGACGGTAAGCCAGTAGGCAATTCACCAGCAGCTGATGTTGCAGTTGTTGTTGGCGGTGCTGAAGGTCAAATAGTAGATGGACCTATAGACGAGTGGGCTAACGCTAAATTTAGTACAACTAGTGATATAACACTAGCAACAACTAGAGGATCGTTAACTAATTTTGTAGATGATAGATTTACAACACTTGATATGCAAATTAAATCAAATACTATTATTGGTTCTGATATAGCAGCTAATGCAGCAATTGCACAAAGTAAACTTACAATGGAATTTGCAAGTGCTAGGGCTAATGCTAATAATATTAACCAAAGTAATTTAGGATTAGCAGCATTTGATAGTAACATATTCTCATCCACAAATGGATGGGTAACTATTGAAAATGGCGCATTACCATTGCGCTCAATACAACGAATACAAGATGGTCATGTGCTAGGTAATATTAGCGGCGATAGTTCAACTAACGACATTGACGAAATACCATTTGAAAGTGTTATTTCGGCAGGTGGCGGACTTGTTGATACAGACTTTATATTAGAAGTACAACCTGCAAACGATCCAGGCGAAGTGCTAGTTAAAACAGGCGTCGGTACTTACGGTGTTAGTAATATAACTACTACAGGCGAAGTTAATAGTATTGTAAAAACAAATAATGCAGGTGATGTTCAAGTAACTGGCGGATTAATACTAGGCGGTGATAGTAGTTATGAAGTGCTTGCACTTGACGCCTTAACACTTATAGTTAAAACTCCAGCACAAGGCGAAATATTTAGAGCAGCTGGCGGAAGCGGCGGTGCAGCACCAACATATCCAGATATGCAAATTAATGGCAGTGTTAATGTAGGCGGTACTGGAATTGACGAAAGTGTTTTGCAAGGTCTATCATTGTTCAATGGCCAAAAAGCACTGGGTGTTGATTGGATTTACTCAAGCTTTATTGAAGCACCAGGAGAAAAAGGTACTGCGAGCACAGCTATTGCAATTGGCGCCGGAACTGGTAAAACTGATGTAGGTCAAATTGGTATTATAGTTGCAGACAGTAATACAAGTTCAAGTGTTAGTCCTGCTATATTTAGCTCAACAGGATTTGTACCTGATACCGATGATACTTATGATATTGGTAGTGCAAGTACAAAGTATGCAAATGTTTATGCAACATTGTTCCGTGGTACTGCTACTGAATCATACTACGCTGACTTGGCAGAGAATTACTTAGCTGACGCAGAGTATGCTCCAGGAACAGTTATCGAGTTTGGCGGAGAAGCTGAAGTTACAAAAAGCACAACACACGGTACACATCGTGTAGCAGGTGTTGTATCTACTAATCCAGCACACTTAATGAACTCACACTGTGAAGGTGATAACGTTGTTGCAGTAGCACTACAAGGGCGTGTACCGTGTAATGTAATTGGCAAGGTTGCCAAAGGCGATATGCTAGTAGCAAGTAATGTTCCAGGATATGCAGTTGTTAATAATACTCCAGCAGTTGGTAGTGTTATTGGTAAGGCACTCGGAACTAAACTAGACGGCGAACGCGGTACAGTTGAAGTTGTAGTAGGAAAGCACTAATGGATAAGAAAGCAGTAGACAAACTAATTAAAGCTGGTGCAAAAACTAGTGTAGATCAAAAAAATCCGCAGGGTAGGCAAGTTGTCCATACTGCGGGTAAACTAAGAATACAAGTAAACAAGGGAGCAGACCGTGGCCAAACAAACCGTTAATTTAGGGACTAGTGCAAACAAAGGTGACGGTGATCCGTTGCGCACAGCATTTGACAAAGTAAATGATAACTTTACAGAGTTGTATACAGCAGATGCTACATTTATTAGTCTTGCAACACTAAAAACAGAAGTAGCAGCAAGTGCAGACTTTGCAGACTTTCAAGCTAGAATAGCAGCACTATAATACTTCAAGCGGATACGATAAATATGTATAACAATAGGATAGATGAGAATGGCAAATAGATACCCTTTAATACTAGATACTACGGACGGAAATAAGATTAAAGAGTTGCCAGCTGGTGATAATCTTACCTTGCGAGAAAACAGTATATTTGATGTGCAGAATATTAATGCACTAGGCGTTATTAACGCTCCGGTTATAACGGTTAATGGAAACAAAATTGTTGCACAAAACTTTGCAGATCTAACTGACACACCTAATACGTTTGTCGGAAGTGAAAATTATTTTATTAAAGTAAACGCAACAGGAACAGGCATAGAATTTAGACCCCTTGGTGATATTGCAAATATTAGCGTAGACAATCTTACTACAACTGGCAATATTTTACCAGCAGTAACTGGAAATAATAATATAGGATCAGTTGCACTTAAATATAACCAAATTACAGCACTTGCAGTAAGTGCAAATTTAATAAGTTATGCAGGAAGTGTAGTATTTGATGCTACAACAGGAAAAGTAAGTTATTCTGCACTACAAGGTGCACCTGCGTTTCTTTCAGAATTTACAGACGATATTGGATTTTTAAGAACGTCTGATTTAGATACAACACTAGCTGGATTATTTGACGACGGCGTACCGTTTACAACAGATATTGTAGGCAGCGTGTTTGGTGATGATTCAACATTATTAGTAGACGGCGTAACTGGTATTATTACTGGAGATGTGTTAAACTCTCAAATTACTACTACTAATTTAATTGCAGCAACAGCAACACTATCTACTACAATTGCTACTACTATAAACGGACCGTCTACTGGTAACTTAGCAATCGATGCTGGCACTAGTGGAATTATTAATATTGGTCATAATACCACAACTGCTGTTAATATTAAAAATGCAGTAATTGATTCGTTTGATCAAGGATTAGGATTAGGTGTAGCACAACTTACTGCATCGACAGATTTAATAATATCTGCAGGTAACAGAGTTAAAGTAGATGGTGCAGTTCCGTTTAGACTAGCACACTTATCCGCAGCTGAAATATCGTTAGTGGTTGCACTGGAAGGTGATGTAATTTACAACACTACAACAAGCCGTTTGCAAATGTATCAAAGCGGCGCATGGCTAGATGTAAACGGCAATGTTGAAGCAACTACAGGAACATCTAACTTTAACGATGTTATAATTGCAGGTGACTTAACTGTTTCGGGCACAACTACTACTATCGAAACAACTAATACAAATATTACTGACAACGTTATTACACTTAACGACGGTGAAACTGGCGCAGGCGTTACACTAGGTACATCAGGTATTGAAATCGAGCGAGGAACATCGCCAAACAGATCCTTAGTATGGACAGAAAACTTTGGCGGCAAGTGGATAGTTACTGATGACGCTACTCTACTTGCTAATAGACTTGAGGCTAATTATCTTGTAGGAAGTTTATCAGTATCAACTGATGATCTTGTAATGACAGACGGTAATGTTACTGCAACTGGCACACTTACAATGGGCGGCAATGGTCTTGTACAAATTGTAAGTGTTACAACTGATATTGAATTGTTACCAGTGGGTAAAGTAAAAGTTGATGGAAACTTAGAAGTTACAGGTACATTTGATGGTGATGTAACAGGTAGCGTATTCGGTGATGATTCAACAGTACTTGTAGATGGCAACAATAATAAAGTTGTTGGCGATATTGACACAGCAAGTTTAAGAACAAGCGAAACAACTATTGCACTTGGTGGAAACGCAGGTGCAACAAATCAAGGAAATCTTGCAGTTGCAATAGGAAATGGTGCAGGACAAATAAGTCAAGGTGCGGCATCAGTAGCAATTGGTGATCAAGCAGGTCTGGATACCCAAGGTACAAGTGCAATAGCAATTGGCAATGCTGGTAGTTCAAATCAAGGCGCACAAGCAGTAGCAATTGGCGAGAGTGCAGGGTATACAGGTCAAGGCGCACAAGCAATAGCAATTGGAAGTTACGCAGGTAACCTAAGTCAAGCAGCAAACTCAATTGTACTTAACGCAACAGGTAGTGCAGTACAAAACACCCAAGCAAGTAGTTTTGTAGTTAAACCAGTGCGTGATGCAGTTGGTACAACTGTAATGATGTACGATGCTACATTAGGTGAGATAACACATACAGCGACACCAGGCACACTAGCAGCAAACATAGATCAAGCAACTGTAGCAATTGGTGCAACAACTGCAACAGCTATTGGTATAGGTAATGCAGGCAGCACAACAACAATTAATGGTATAGTTAACTTGCCGGCGTTGATTGCTGGCGAGATTACAGCAGACAACAGTATTAGTATTACAACAGCAACAGGCGACGGAAATGCAATTAGCATTGGACCAGGCGGCACAAATAGATATGTTAACATAACAGCAGACTTTATTAGATTTAACGGCGAAATTATTGTTCCAATGATTGCTAAAGGTGGCATAACTGGTGACATTAAAGGTAGTGTTGTAGGTGACGACAGTACTGTATTAATTGACGGACAGTCTAGTACTATTGTTGGACCTGTTGTTTCATCTAGCATTGCAGGTACTTTAGTTAAAGCAACAACTATTGAAAATAATACCACAGACGATTTAGCAGTTAATGTTGATGGCTTTATTAATATCAATGCAGGCACAGATGATGCAGGCATGAGTAAGATCCAAATGGATCAAACAGGCATTAATCACATTGAAATAACAACTGAACCTAAAGTTCCAGGCGATGCTAACGATGTAGCAAATATTGCTATTAATGCTACAGCAGCTTCAGGTAATGTTATAATTGGTACTACAGGAAGCACACGAAATCAGGTAGTAACAATACACAACGCAACGGTTAGCGGAACACTAGTTGGTAGTGCGCAAGGCGCACACACAGGAACACTAACAGGTGATATCACTGGCAGTGTGTTTTCAGATGACTCTAGTATGATGATAGATGGTATATCCGGAACTATTGTAGGCCCAATAAGCAAAATAGTCGGTGATGTACAACAAATTAGTGGACCGGGTGCAATTAGTTTAGACACACTTATAACAGAAATTACAACAACTGGTACAAATGATGCATACAGTCTTGCAGACGGTATTTTAGGACAAATAAAAATAATTGCAATGGTAGGCGACGGCGGTGATGCTATACTTACTCCGACTACATTAGCAACGGGAACAACGATTACATTTAGCGATGTTAATGATAATATAACATTACTATTCACATCAAATGGTTGGTTAAATACTGCAAATCAGAACGCAACTATAGCATAATAACTTAGGAAAAATAAAATGAGCGAAAGAGAACATATTGTAAGCGTAAACAGGGGTGTAGATCTCGTTGCGTTTAATCAAGAAATGATTGCATCTACAGGCGCTGGCGGTATTCCAAGTCGCACAGTTAGTGTTGCTGATCCACGTGCTACTAATATACGTAGTACACATTACATGTTAACTGATGCAGAAGCAGAAACATTAAGATCTGATCCTAGAGTTTTTGGTGTCGATTTGCTTCCAGAATTAGATCCAAACACTGGCATCGGCTTTGATGCAATACAAGCAGGCGACTTTACAAAAACTACACTAGACCGCGGAGATTTCCTTAACTGGGGCATGCGTAGAATGAACGAATCTACCAATCCTTACAGTGGAGTAAACGTAACAGGCGGATATAACTATACGCTAGACGGAACAGGCGTTGACGTTGTTATCGTAGACAGTGGCATACAAGCCGATCATCCAGAATTTCAAGACGCAGCAGGCGCAAGTAGAGTGCAACAAATTGATTGGTTCACTGCTAGTGGAGTAAGTGGCACAATGCCAACAGCACACTATACAGACTATGACGGGCACGGTACACACGTTGCTGGTACAGCAGCAGGTAAAACATATGGCTGGGCAAAGAACGCTAAGATTTTTAGCATTAAACTAGCAGGACTGGAAGGTAGTTCAGATCCAAATGGTGGCATTTCTGTTGCTAACATGGCAGACGTTATTATAGGTTGGCACAATAACAAACCTGTAGATCCATCAACAGGATACAAACGTCCAACAGTTGTTAATCACAGTTGGGGGTATTTAAGAGGTTACAATACTGTTATTAATCTTACATACCGAGGCGCACTAAAAACAGGTACAGATATTGACACCGCAGCAAAACGTAATGCATTTGGACTTTATCCTGCAAGTGGAGCAAATGTAGGATCTACATATGCTACTAATCGTAGATTGTCAACAGTTGACGCTGACATACAGTTAATGATTGACGCTGGAATACATGTCTGTGTAGCAGCAGGTAATAGAAGTCATAAGATCGATGTATCAGGCGGCGACGATTTTGCTAACTTTATTGCAGCAGACACAGGTAGTATAGAATACCAAAAAGGTTCAAGTCCGTATGATGACGAAGCACACATAGTAGGCAACATTGATAGTACAGTACACTCAGGCGGCTTAGAACAAAAAGCAACTAGTTCTGAAACAGGACCAGGCGTAAGTGTGTATGCTCCAGGAACAGATATTATGAGTGCAATGAGTACTACAAATGCGTTTGGCGCAACTGTTGCTAACAACCCTTACCCGGGTGATGCTACTTTCTTAATTAACAATATAAGCGGCACTAGTATGGCATCACCGCAAATAGCAGGAATGTTAAGTTTATGGTTGCAATTAAATCCAGGAGCAACCCCTGCACAAGGCTTGGCTTTTATTAATGCTACTTCTAAAACAGCACAAGTATACGACACTGCAAGCACTGTTGATTATACTAATACACGTAGTTTATTAGGTGGCACAAATAGATTTGCGTTTAATAAATTTAATAGCAACGTACAATTAAGAATAGGCACAGCAGCAGTAGAAGCCGCAGCAGCACCTGCCGCTACATATGCATTATCAAGCGATAGTGCGTCTACTAATGAAGGTGGCTCGTTTGTAATTACATTAACAACTACTAATGTAACAAACGGAACAGTTGTTCCTTATACAATTACAGGCGTAACTAGTGCAGATATTGCTGGCGCTAATTTAGTCGGTAACTTTACTGTAAATAATAATACCGCAACTGCTACATTTAGTGTAACAGCTGACGCTACAACTGAAGGTGTAGAAACCTTCTTAATGACACTGAATGCATTGAGCGTGACGCAAAGTGTTACAATTAATGATACAAGTACTACTCCAGTAGGAGATCCAACTTATGCAATTGCTCCAGCAGCAGGTAATGTTAACGAAGGTAGTGCGCTAACATTCAACGTTACTACAACTAACGTAAGTGATGCAACTACACTATATTGGAGTGTTACAACCGCAGGTGACTTTGGTACATCAACTGGTAGCTTTACAATTACAAGCAATGCAGGTTCGTTTAGTGTTACTCCAACTGCTGATACAACAACTGAAGGCGCAGAAACATTTACTGCAAGTGTAAGAACAGTAAGCGTAAGCGGAACAATAGTTGCAACTTCAAGTGCAGTTACAATTAATGACACTAGTACTACACCTGGAGGCGGCGAATCGTATGCACTAGCAGCTAGTTCTACATCAATAACTGAAGGTGAAAACACAACTTTTACTCTTACAACTACTAGTGTAGCAGACGCAACTAATGTGCCGTATACAATTACAGGCGTATCAAGTGCAGACTTAGACAACGGTCCAAGAAGAAAAACAGCCGCTAAAGACTTTGAAGGTCCAGGTAGCGCATTCTTTAAGAGAGAAATGCAAGTTGGTGGTGTTAGACTTGTTATTGCAGGCGGCGTAGGCGGCCAAACAGCAGTACCAGATTTGTTTGCTGATAAAGTAGCACGTATGTTTGAATTGTTTACAGATAGTGCAGGCGCAGGTATTACCGCAGGCAAACAAAACCAAATGATAGAAACATTACTTGGTAATACAACATCTTACCATGCAACTTATCCAACTATACAAAGAATTGCAAGAGGTGCAGGCGGCGACTATACTCCAAACTTCTTAACTGATGCAGGAATAAGTGCTTGGGGACTATCACCGTTGTTTGATGCAACAGTGCAAAACGATATGGTTTGGTATCTGAATTCAACAGGCGGAGCACCTGGAGATGGCGATATCGATGCACAAGAAGTTATTGAGCACGTATTCCATACACTACACATGCATGGTATAGATGCAGTAACATTAAAAATGTATCCAACTCTAAGTTCAGACTGGGCAACAAGTGACTTACACGCTGCAATGAAAGAAGCAGCAGATGCAAGCAAATGGGATCCAAGTGGATATGCACCTAATTGGGAAACTGATGCAGGAGAGTTTGAAGTAGGCGTTAAAGAGTATTTGTACTTGCTTAACTTCTGTATGTTTGATTATTCAAGTTTATGGGACGGCGGGAGTCTTGCTCCAGAATGGACAGATGACATGCGTACACCAGCAGGTATACTAGCAAACAATCCGTTAGGCTATGCGTTGTTTAATACG
>Ga0209137_1004099_pt1 | contig 11790 bp, 11 predicted proteins | sample SaaInl5LU_22_DNA_FD_184642 | JGI IMG/M metagenome (GOLD analysis project Ga0209137, IMG submission 184642) | Marine microbial communities from expanding oxygen minimum zones in the Saanich Inlet - ESP_105LU_22_DNA (SPAdes) (version 2) | ecosystem: Environmental > Aquatic > Marine > Intertidal...
GAAATGATAAGGGCCGTAGTTATTTGAACAATTACTTGTGGTTACCTGTAACCCGTAAGTATGGTGATAAGCACGTACTAAATGATCACTTGCTGCTTTACTTGCTGAATATGGGGAATTAGGTGAGTAGGCAGTATTTTCAGTGAAGGCGGGATCATTTGGAAGAAGTGTACCGTAAACTTCGTCTGTAGAAACGTGATGAAAACGATGATTTTCTTTAACTTTCCCTCCATCTAACCATATCATTTTAACAGCTTTCAAAAGGGAATATGTACCTAAGATATTTGTTTCAATAAATGCGTCAGGTCCAGTAATAGAACGGTCTACATGAGACTCTGCGGCGAAATGAACCAAGGTATCAATGTCATGTGCTTTAAGTAAAGAGCAGACTAACTCTGTATCTTTGATATCACCATGTACAAAATTAAAATTTGCGAATCCTTTAACGGTATCTAAATTAGATAAATTACCCGCGTAGGTAAGTGCATCTAAAACGACAACGTAATCAGCTGGATGTTTTTCCAACCAATAATGAACAAAATTGGCACCAATAAATCCCGCACCACCGGTAATTAATAACTTTTTCATAATGACTCTTTATTTAAGAATGTGAATTTTTTCGCTTTCAGCCAACTTAATAACAACATGATTTAAGCGGTCTTGCCAATGCTCCCAATCCAATTCAGGCAGAGCCTTCATTAGACTTGATTTATTCAGTACGCTGTAAAATGGTCGAGGTGCTAATGTAGGATATTTAGTATAATATTCTTCAGAAGAAATTGGCAAAATAGGGATTTTTTCTTGTAAGATCCCATAATCTAAACCTTTTCTTTGAATCGCTTTGGCAAAATCAAACCAGCTAGCAACACCTGTATCAGTATAATGGTGCACACCTGTTACCTTATTTACCAAAACACTAACGCAAACTCTTGCTAAACCAGTAGCGCATGTTGGAGAACCTATTTGGTCACTAATCACCTCAATTTTAGGTAATTTTTGCATTAAACTAAGCATTGTCTTTACAAAGTTCTGTCCATAAGAGGAATATACCCATGAGGTCCTAATAACTGCACTATTATTACAACGCGATAATAATACATTTTCACCCTCTGCTTTAGTTTCTCCATACACACCTAGTGGAGAATGCATTGTTTCTGGATCATATGGCATATTGCTCTGACCATTAAAAACATAATCAGTAGAGATATGGACAAGCTGAATATTTAAATCGTGGCAAGTAATGGCCAAATTCTCAACAGCAGTTACATTGAGTGCATAAGCAGCACTTTCATCAGTTTGGGCTTTATCCACAGCAGTATAAGCTGAAGCATTGATTATTCCATTGGCATTGAAACTTTTTAACTTTTCTTTTAATGATGATAATTCAAATAAATTAATTTCATCACGACTTAAACAAACAATTTCATGGGGGGAACCATTTAAAATACTTAAAGCTTTAGCAAGTTGACCAGAACGACCAATAACTACAATTTTCATAATGTAGGTGCCTTAATAAATGATAAACCACCAGCGTCTTTAGAAGATAATAAAGGAGGTTGATTATCTAACAAAGGCCATTGGATATTTAATTTAGGATCATCCCAAGCTAAAGAAACTTCTGCTTCAGGTAAATAATAATCCGTACATTTATAGACAAATTCAGCCTGCTCGCTCATTACGTAGAAACCATGTGCAAAACCAGGAGGTACCCAAAGTTGTCGTTTATTTGGAGCCGAAAGAACAATACCAATATGCTGACCATATGTTGACGAATTAGCACGCATATCCACTGCAACATCATAGACCTCACCTTGTGTAACACGCACTAGCTTCCCTTGAGTTTGCCTTAACTGATAATGTAAGCCGCGTAATATACCCTGTCTAGATTTACTGTGATTATCTTGAACAAAAACGGTCTCACCACACATTTTATTAAAAATGTCTTGACGAAAGGTTTCCATAAAAAAACCACGCTCATCACCAAAAACCTTAGGTTCTAAGATCATCACCCCTTGTATATCAGTTTTGATGTAATGCATTAAAATACCTTTTCATCCATTAACTTCATTAAATATTCCCCATAGCCACTTTTTAATAAGGGCTGAGCAATCTTACGTAAATCTGAGGCTGTCAACCATCCATTTCGGTAAGCAACTTCTTCAGGGCAATTTACTTTTAATCCCTGTCGTTTATCAATAGTGGCAATAAATTGTGCGGCAGCCAATAAATCATCATGTGTACCTGTATCTAACCAAGCAGTTCCCCGCCCCATTATTTCTACCTTTAATTTACCGGATGCAAGATAGTGTTTCATAACATCTGTGATTTCTAACTCACCTCGCTCAGATGGTTTTACTTGCTTTGCTATTTCAACGACATCATTATCAAAAAAATACAAACCAGGAATCGCATAGTTAGATTTGGGTTGACTTGGTTTTTCTTCAATTGAAATTGCAAAACCCTTCTCGTCAAAATCGACTACACCATAAGATTGAGGGTTGGCTACATGATAACCAAAAACTGTGGCACCTAAAATTCGTGTATTCGCTTGCCGCAAAGCTACAGTCAAGTCATGACCATAAAACATATTATCTCCCAAAATTAAGGCTGCTGGAGCCCCATTTAAGAAATCCTCCGCCAGAATAAAAGCTTGTGCCAAACCCTCTGGGGAGGGCTGGACTTGATAGGATAAGGTAACACCGAAATTACTACCTGTGCCTAATAAACTCTCAAAACGTGAGATCTCCTCGGGAGTAGAAATTATTAAGATATCTCTTATTCCCGCTTGCATTAATGTCGCCAATGGATAATAAATCATCGGTTTGTCATATACTGGCATTAACTGTTTACTGACCACTTTTGTTAATGGATACAAGCGAGTACCTGTTCCACCTGCTAATATAATTCCTTTGCGCTCCATATAATTGTAACCTCCTAATCAATCAGATCTAAATACTGTTCTTTTACAATTTGCCAAGTATAACGTCGCTGCGCAATTTCTAACATTTGGTTAGCATTATCAATATCATCCAATGAATTAATTAACTCATAAAGTTCGTTTGCATTCTGAAAGAAAGCCGCCCGTTCCTCTGTTGAGGCACGATTGTAATTACAATCAAATGCTAATATATTTTTATTGAAATGCATCATTTCTACCAAGGAAGGATTAGTACCACCTGCGGAGTGCCCATGGACATAAACACTACAACGTCTTCGAAAATCAAAAAGTTTATCAAGATTGTAAATAGGATCGAGCATTTCAATATTCTCATATTGACGATATTTTTCTTTCATGCGAACACCGAATTCACTGTTATTCCAATTACCAATAAACACTAAACGCATAGAAGTACGACTAAACCCTTCAAGGATCATATCCACATTATTTTCAGGCTCAATCCTACAAAGCGCTAAGCCGTAACAAGCATCCTCAACCTTTAGTGAATCGGTAATAGCATGATCCCCACCGTAAGCAATAACATTAGCGGTAATAGAATAAGTATCGTTAACGTGTTCTGCAATTCCCTCATTATCAGCTACCACCACATCGGAATATCGTACTGCAATTTTCTCAGAAAACTTTAAAAAACCCTTTGCAATACCACTCCACTTGTCTCTTTTCCACTCTAAGCCATCAATATTAGTAATAATTTTTGCATTTGAAAAAAAAGCAAAGATAGGCAAAAAAATGCAACCAGAAACGCCTAAAATCAAAATAGCTTTGGGGCGCAAAAATATTGCATGTATCATCGATACAATGTCATAAATAATACTTGAAGCCCCATTAGCATTGAGAGGTATGTAAACTAATCGCGCGTTTTTGTAGCATGTTAATCTTTTAGAGTAGGACTTAGACGAACAATATACAGTAACATTTTTTTTGTCGCGTTCATCTAACAAATTGTCAACGAGAGTTTCAAAGCCCCCGTAGCATGCAGGAACACCTACAGTGCCAATAATTGCAAGCATTTATTTTTCCTATTCAGGGTGAGAACGTGCAAAATATGCACGTATATTATGTTGGTATTGAGATGCAGTGAACGAATTTGAAGTCACAATCGCAGCTTTAGCATACTCCAACCATCTTTCTTCTGATTCACACAAAAAATTAACTTTCTGAACTATTGCATCAAGTTCATTAGCATCGATTAAAAACCCATTGGTTTTATCCACAAACTCAACAGGGCCGCCAACGGGTGGCGCAATAACAGGAGAACCATTGACCATACCCTCAATCAAAGATAACCCAAAAGTTTCTACCCATTCAGTAGTACATGACAAGTTAACAACCAAAAAAGAGCGTAAATACCAATCTTGAATCCTTTCAGGCTTAGATAAAAAAGTAAGATTACTTGGTAATGTATGACTCTTAACGAAAATATCTAAATCATCTGGCTCACAGTTCAATGCACCACAAAATTGCAATTTAGGTAAGCGTATAGCCATTTCTATAAATTCGTTTACACCTTTATAACGTTTTAGTGAGCCAGCGAAAAACACTATTTTCTCTTCAAATTTTTGTTCAAAATCAATGTTATCTGGTAAGTCAAAATCACCACGTAAACCATTATGGATAACAACTTGATTAGGGCGTTTAAACTGCTCACACTGAGCGAGGTAATGCGATACAAAAATGACATGTGTTGCACAACTTTCTATAATTAAACGTAAAAATGATTTTAATATCTGCGGACGAATCCACGATTCGTGCACATAGTATATAGTTCTGTACGCAAACAGCTTACTAGCTAAACCAGCGCCAAATGGCAACATGGTATTTATTGTTACAATTGTTTTTCGTCCATGAAGTCTACGCTTAATTAAATGTTGACCTAATACAAAAAATACAACTAGTTGAGATACCAAAAAATAGATTAACTGAATTAACTTATAATTACTTCTCCAATAATGGCAAGTAATCTTTTGAGCTGAAGCTCCTGATAAAAAGCCTTGATGTTGACTTGTAAATAAAAATCCATTCTGCGTAGAAGATATCTTCGCATCAATTAAGTCTCGAAGCACTCGTGGACTTCCACTAAAATCATTAAATAAGTGAACAAAACAATAATCAAGGTTACATTTATTAGACATCTAACGTTCCTTTAAAATGCGAGCAGGTACGCCACCCAACACAACATTATCAGGGAATTCCCCCTTTACAATTGAACCAGCTGCAACAACACATCCATTACCAATAATGGCGCCATCTAACACAGCAACTTTAGCACCGATCCAACAATCCCTTCCTATCTTAATGCCTTGGTGTGTCACGCCTTGTAATCGGATAGGTTTTTCAATATCACTAAACACATGTTCCTCTGGATGCACACTAAAATTAGCACCTATTATAGTGTCATCACCAATTTCAACTCCTCCAGCTCCTCCAATGTGCGCAAAATCACCTATACCTACATTATTTCCTAAATATATACCTTTACCTAATAATGTTAATGAACCACTGACTTTTATTAAAGAAAAAGCACCAATGGAACATGATTTCCCAATAAAGATACCTTCGTAGCCAATAGCGTCAATACTTGTATAATCACCAATAGTTACCCCACTAGAACAATGAAACAAATGTTTTCCGAATATTTTAACTTTATTGCCCAGCATAACTGGCGCACGTAACCGAATCATCCCCATAGAAAAAGCTTTCGCACTTCTTAATAACAAAACCAACAAATCAATATCAGAAATCTGAGAATCGAACAATAGCTCTCGTCCCTTAAAGACTTTAGCTAATTTATTAACTATTCGATGTAGCATAACTTTCCTCACGGGATGAAAATTGTGATTGTCGTTGTTTATTTAAATATTGACCAACAACGAAAATAATTGAAATAGCAAACACGCTTAAACCATTGAAGATAACATGACCTGCTAATAAGGAGTGTAAGCCAATAAAGACTAGTGCTAGAGTTAGAGTTGAACTTCTTAAAGAAAGATAAAATAATCGTGTAAAAACTATCGTATATATAATCACTCCAAAGATTCCATACATGAATAAAACGTCAAATATGTCAGTCTCTAACGTGTCAAATACACTAACAAATATTGGATCCTGAAACGACACAAAAGCCCCACTACCAAAACATAATCGCAACACAATATTGTTATGCGACTGGAACACTTCAAATGCATCTAAAACATATTCAATTCTACCACTCCCCAAGAACGTAAAAAAATTTTCAGAATTCTCATAACGAGCAACAATGATATCAAAGACAATTACAAATAAATCTAAAAATTGAGGTAATATCACAGCAAACAAACACGCTGATACTAAAATACCTAGAACACGGTAATTAGAAAACCAAACAAGTAAAAATAGCAAAACCATTGAAAATACCAACGCCGTTTTAGAACCTATCACTGCAGTTGATAACGCAAAAATAACTAGCCAGAATCGATTAAAATCGTTATATAAGCCAGATAGCTTTAAGCTTAATAAAATCAAGCTACAAACACCCATGTAAATTCCAATTCCATTTCCCGATGCAAAAAAGCCTTTTGTACCAAAACCATGTCCATAAGTGTCATTCCCAAGCCCCGTTGCTAATGAAAATAGCAAACTAAATGAAATTAAAATTAAGTTTAATTTCAAAAAATATCCTAGTAGAGCAATATCAGCTCGCTCTTTACAAAAATATCCCAGAACCATACACAGCAGAAAACCATAGAACAACTTATAGCCACTCAACACACCATATATAAAACCAAAATTATTTTGATGAATAAAGCCGTTAACCACTTCAATCAAAATGGGATATAAAAAAATAAAACCAAATGAAATATCAATACGCTTACGAAATGCGATATAGAACAAAACAAGCATACCCAACATTCGCCCTAACTGAGAAGGGGATGCTAAACCTCCTTCACTCAAATATCCACCTAGAACAAGGTAACCATTTAGCATATCAAAGATGGGGAGCAATAAAAAAAAATACGCGAAAACTAGATTTTTATCGTTAAATACCGAAATAGGGTTGAAATTTGCACGTAACATACTAATTTATCAAATTTTGATAGAGAGTTGCCCAAGAAAATTTGCGGTTTGCCAGTTGAGCAATGGAAAAACGTTCAGCATCATTCGACAATATTAATTGAGCGTTTATAGCCTTTGCTAGATTTTGTCCATTTAACTCATTAGCGTAGCCAACAAATGGCTCCATACCTAACTCTTCAGTGGCAGTGTCAGCACCAGATTCCTTTGTGAAAGCAGCTACTCTTAAGCCTGACGAAAAAGCTTCCAATAATGTCTGCCCAAGTGGTTCATACCTTGATGATAATACAAACAAATCTGCACAACGGTAATAAAGTTCTACTTCTTTTAGGGGAGGAACAAATGTAACACTAGAATCTAAGTTTAGTTGAGATGTCATGTTCAGATAATTTGCTTTCTCTTCTCCACCGCCGATTATTACTAAATGAACATCCTTCTCCAATTTAGAACATGCATCAATCAAAAGATCAACGCCTTTAGCTTTTACAAACCGTCCAACAAACAGAATTATTTGCTTATCGATGGGTAACGATAATAATTTTTTTTGATTATTGCGTTCAACCGTTTCAAATGGATAAAAACGTTCTGCATCAACTCCGGGTTTAACTAAATTAAAAATCAATGGTTTGGAAACAATACTCTGGCATTGAATTTTCATTGTTTCACTAAACACAAACACTTTTGATTCAATTAATGCTTTAGATTGTACCCAGTTATGTAGCATAGTAATTAGTTTTTGTTTTAACCGGGGCAAAATATTTTGGTTTTTAATTGATTCTTGACTAACTTGTCTATTAAAGACAGATGGTACTAGATATCTAACTTTTTTAAAGCCTGCCCAACTAGCTATTAAAGCTGAAAAATGAAAACGCGCAATAACCATACTATTTTTATTAGATAGATGTTTTGTTTTTAATAATTGATACAACAAATAATGCGAATAGAAAATATTTAACATACCTAACTTAGAAGGCTTTAAAGGATATCTGGTCACTTTAATACCTTCAACAAACTCTTCTTCGATTTTATCAATTTTATTAGGTAACCCAATATCACTCACAATGATTTCAACACTATCTCCCACTAATAATGCTTCCTGAGCTAAATGGCGTAGTGAATTTTCAATTCCGCCAATAGATGGCCAATAAGCATTACTTAGTAAAAGAATATGTTTGTTCATTAACTATCCTCTATTTGCCTTGACTTTATTAATAATTTGAAAAACTTCTTGCCATAAATGTTCTGTTTCACTTTTAAAAAGAGTAGCTTGTTTATTTATCCTTGCTACTAATTCGCTATTTGTATCTAGAGCTGTATCAAGTACGTGAGCTAATTCAGTTTCAGACATATTAGGATTTATAAGTAAGTTACGCGCCTCGTATTCATCATATAACCTTTCGTACTTATGACTCCATGATGTTCCAATACAAGGTTTGCCAGAAGATAAGGCACTGATACATCCGTGATATCGGGAACAAACCGCTATACGTGAATTCTGAATTATCCCTTTAACTTTAAGAGGGTCATTTTCTTTAATTACTTCGAGTTCAGTCCCAAGACTTTCAATAATCTGAGCAATAACAGCACCATCTTCATCACCTTCATGATTTAACAGAAACGGAGTTAACCCTCTTTTTTCTGCCAATTTAGCAAACGTAACAAATGTATCAACATAGGATGATAACCATTGTGTGTTATTATTGCGAGGATTGACCATATTTTTGTTTGGTATTAAACATAATTTATTTTCTCCATCAATAAAATCATTAGGTACAATCGATTTTATTGCATTAGTAAAATCTTTATATTGTTTTAAGGAATCAAACCCACCACTCGCGTTATGTAAATAAGAATAGGTATCATCGTCTCTTGCGCAGACTAAACTTGCATGAGGGAAACCGTGCTTAATTAAAGATTGCGTGCTTTGTTGATTGAATGGCCCCATTGCTTGAGGCATAAAAATGTAAGCACCACCTTTATGTTTTAAGCGTTTAGCTTCTGCAGCAGCATGCCTTACACGCATATCAGAACCCCATTGATCTGAGTATGAGAAACCAGAAGCGTCTATAATAATATCAATATCATCTTCTGTCACAATGCCAAAACTTTTCAATTTAAGTTTTAATATTTTTGGAATATACTTAGCAAAACTATTCAGATCTAAGTAAGATTTTCTTAAAGAAAGCTTTTGCCAAGCACTTATAGATGCACGTAGCTTGTATGATGCACGCGGACCTGGGGTTAAAGCTATATCTGCATCAGGAAAGTGAATAGCTAGGCGTTGCAGTATACCTCGTAACATTAACTCAGCGCCTTTATTTTCAAATTCAACGCCTTTTAATTCAATAATCATACAACTACTTCCTTTATTATTTCAGAGGGGCTTTTCTTTTGAGAAAATGGAATTTTACCTTCTGGATCAGCAAAACCCAATGATATCAACATCAAAGGACGTTGATTAGATTTTAAATTTAACGCTTGGCTCATTTTTTCCTCAAGTAATTCGACGTCAGGCCAATTTATAACGCAAGAGCTTACACCTTGAGTCTCTAAGGCTAACATAAATTGCATAGCAGCAAGTGAACCGTCAATATATATTACATGACGATCTCTCTCATAGGGATATGCAGCCAAATCTCCAACCACAACCATAACAGATTGAAAATTATGTGAAAAACCAGCTGTCCCCATCGCAATACCACCAATTTTTTTTGCATCTTCTGATGTATTAAACATATAAAACGTAAATGGCTGTCTATTACATGCACTTGGCGCTAGTGTAGCTGCTGACAAGGCATTTTCAATTAATGACTGAGGTACTGGTTTATCTAAAAACCAACGTACCGAACGGCGCTGAACGCACAATTGCTTAAAGTCATCAAATGAAACATTAGCAGGTACTATGTCACTTTTAGCATAAGGCACTGATTGTAATTCATCATATTTATCTACTTGTGCTATAGTATTAAAAAATAACTCTTTCGCATTATTAATTATGGGTGCGCTACCAACTAGTGAAAAATAACGTAAAAGTACTTCTCTTGACCACTTTTCCTCTGCTTCATTCAATGATTTACTTGTGTAACATTTTACAAATTGAACGACTGTATCTTTAATATATCCTGCAGCAAAAACATCACGCTGAGGTCGCATGATTAAGCCTTTCTCTAATCTATGTATATTGCGCCTTAAGAGTACGCTAGAACTATCTGGGCTAGCTGAATCTTGGTAGTACTGGATACGACCTCTGAGAACGGCTTGATGTTCACGACCAAAACGTCGACTGAAGAAACAATAATAAACAGAAGACAGAAATTGACTTTTAACAAAAAAAAACAAAATCTTTCTATCAATTTTGTCAGTAAGTTGCCGAATAGTATCGATTTTTTCATTTGATAATACACGTTTTAATAACGCTCTCATGTTTTCTCCGGTTCAGAATAAATATAAACACCTTTTCGTAATAAACGAAAAGGCAAAATAAAGGACTTTGTCATAATCTTTGCCATTGGCCATGTTTTAGTGTTAAGTAATAGCGCCAGATATGACGCAGCAGCATAACTAATAACGGTTGCAATGGCTGCGCCGACACCTCCATAAAATGGAATTAATAACCAATTCATGGCCACATTCATAATTGCCCCTGCTAGCTGACTAATCAAGGAAAAACGTAATAAGCCTTCAGCTAATAACCATTTACTAAGGAGCGCTCGCATAAAAATAAAAAGTCCTGCCCAAATATGTATAATTAAGATATCTGCAGAATTTATGTATGCACTTCCGAATAATATGTCGATAATTGGATCTACAAAAACTGTTACAAAAATGCTCAACAACAATGCCCCAACAAATAAAAAATCATTTAATTTTTGTAATTGTAAATGATATTGATGTTTATCTATTCCCTTTACATCAAGTAATTTAGGAAAAAAAGAACTAACTATTGCTACAGGAAAAAAGTACCAAACTTCAGACAAACGTGAAGCTACAGCATATAATCCTACTTGTTCACTTGTTGTCATGTGGCCTAACATAATTTGGTCTATCTTTAAATAAACTACCGCTGCCAAGCCAGAAAGCAGCAACAACCATGATTGACTCAACAATTCCTTTGCAGTTCGCCAACAAAACACTAATTTTTTTAAACCTTTACCTTTTAAATAATATATTAAAATAAACCCCACGCCTTGCATGCTTATTTCTAGCGCAGATACATATATGAAAACATTTAAAGTAGCATCATAAAAAATGCAAATTAATTTTAAAAAAGATGCAAAAATTAAAATAAACAACCGAACTTTAACCGCATATTGATTGGCAACATGAGCTTGCAACCAATAATCAAACACTAAGAAGGATGTAAAAACATTAGCAACTAGTAATAGTGTAAAATCGAATGTATATTTTTCTTCAACAAAAAACGACATACAAATCCACATTAATAAGCTGCTTGTAAATGCAGTACACAGTCGAATTATTGTTGCAGTGCCTAAAATTTGATTGGTACGATGGCGGTTAAGTACAATCTCTCTTGTTATTAAACCGTTTAAACCAAAAGCAGCTAAAGGGCTAATAAGTGTGACTAAAGCTAAAAGATAATTTAAATCCCCAAAACTTTCAGGACCTAGATATCGCGCCAACAGAAGAGTTATTGCTAATGTTATTGCCATTGAACTTATTTTTTCAACGACTAGCCATATAGAACTCAACGCAGGGGATGTTGATTTCATAAATTAATATCAGATTTATTGAGCTGTGATTGAATTAACTCTATTTCTTTT
>Ga0209137_1004103_pt1 | contig 11787 bp, 9 predicted proteins | sample SaaInl5LU_22_DNA_FD_184642 | JGI IMG/M metagenome (GOLD analysis project Ga0209137, IMG submission 184642) | Marine microbial communities from expanding oxygen minimum zones in the Saanich Inlet - ESP_105LU_22_DNA (SPAdes) (version 2) | ecosystem: Environmental > Aquatic > Marine > Intertidal...
TAGAAGGTATCAATTCATAATCTCCAAAAATAGTATCCCCAAATGCTCCCATTGAAAAACCTATAAAAAAAACACCATAATTGTTTTTAATTAAAAATTTCATATAACTAAAATAATAAAATATGGGCAGAATAGCAGGACAGCCAAACAAAATAACCACAGAAGTAAAAAACAAACTCCAGACAGTAATGGATGACGTAGTATCTCAATTAGATATTAGTGAGATGACAACCGACCAGAAACTGAAGATGCTGCAGATAGGGTTGCAATACCTATTGCCAAAACTAAAGCACGTTTCAGGAGAAACGGAAGGCGCTTGGGAGCAACCAGTCTTTTTGGATGTTTATACTAAAAAGGAGTCAGGTGAAGGTTTTGATGTTGAAAGCAGAGAACTTCCAGAAGGGGTGTAAACCTTTTACACTTTAAACTTAAACAATCACAAATCCCAGAACTTACTGAAGATATGCCTGTGGTTTAAAAGAAAACGTCACTAAAGTTAATTATAGGGACATCAACAAATGAAAAAAGAGTTAATCTTTTAGAATTGATTTATACTCTCACAAAAAGTCAATAAAAATAAAACTCACTATAAGCTATAAAAGTAGGGTACTATAGCCTTAAAAATTTAACCTCAAATAAAAAAATCTTTGTGCTATATTTAGTTGAGCTTTTAATTACTTTTTATTTTAAATTGATTCAATGTATCAAAACGCTTTAGGAATACTTTTAGTTATAGTTACTTTTTTTATTGTAAAGTATTATGAAAAACAAAACAATGGGATAATAGGGGCCATTTCCAATTGGATTCCTGGTATACTGTTGTCGTTTATATTCCCAGCAATAGTCACCAACTCATTTGGATTATCTCTCGAAGAAATAGCATTACACAATTGGAGTAAAAAATATTTATATCCATTAGTTATTATATGTATAATGTCTTCAATGTCTTTGAGTCAAATAAAAATAATTGGCTTAAAGCCGCTTATACTTTTTGTTTTTGGATCGTTCATTATTTCAATGATTCCTGTGATTTTAATAAGCCTTGTACTTTTAATAGATTTGAGTTTTTTTAACGTCCTTATTAATGAAGAGTTATGGAAGGGTTTTATACCAGTTGTTGGAAGTTGGATAGGGGGTAGTTCAAGTATGCTAGTGCTTCAAGAGCATATTTCTCTTAATGAAGAATTATTTTTATCAGTCTTATTTTTTGATACCCTGCTACAAAATATAGTAATGATTTTTCTATTCCAAAGTGTTAAAAAAACAGATCAAATAAATCGTTTTTTTAAATTAAATCCGATTATTGATTTTAAAGAGGAAAATAAAAAAAATACAATATCAACAAAGGCAAAACTTAAATCTTTTGCAATCATTTTTAGTATTCTAGCTTTATTTAATTTTTTTAATTTTAATTTTTTAACCAATGTTATAGGTCTTTCAATTATGGGATTGGTTTTGGGGAATGCCCTTAAATTTTGGGATCATAAAACAAATTTAATTTTAGGGTCGGTAGGAATCGTTTTAATTATGGCAATTTTAGGATTAAGATTAAAGATTGAAAACTTTGATCTTCCTTTAATTTTCATACTTTTTGTTTTGGTTTGGATGATTTTAAATATGCTATTTTTAGTCTTAATGGGGTGGGGTTTAAGAGTTTCTTTTGTTTGGATTCCTATTGCTCTTATGGCAAATATTGGAGGGCTCTCTACTTCTCCTGCCCTAGCTTCTGCATATGATAAAAGGTTAATGCCCCACGCAATAGTTTTGGCAATACTTAGTATGGCAACTGGAACTTTTTGGGGATTAATTACTACATTTTGTATACAGAGTATTATAAAATAATTAAAGATGATATGTCTGTGGTTTAAAAGAAAACCCTTCTGAATTAACAAAAGGGTTCTCTACTTATTAACCATAAACCAAAATGAAGGGTTTATACTATTAAGACAATTATATTAAGAATAGGTTTAAAAGAAAACGCCACTAAACAGAAAATGCTTACCTTATAAATAATTCAAAATCAATAAGATATATGTAATTGTAATTTTTATCAAGATGATATATGTTAAATTATTATTTGTAATCATTGTCCTTCTTCTGGTTGTGTTTGCTTTTAAAGCAAAACTATAAAAGGGTGTCAGGTAGGAAGAAATAGAAAACGTCCCTAAAATTAATTAGAAGTAGTGATTATAAAAACAAAGGCAAATCTTCTCTTACTTCATTAGTAGCTTGTAAACCCTTTACACTTTACAGTAAATTATTCATAAATTAGTTTCAGCATCTTGGCAAGAAAAGCTACTTTTGCTCTCGTTCTTTGAAACCTGTTTTCGCACTTTTTGTAATTATGATTGTGATTTTTAATTTTAATGACAATTTAAATTTTATATAATACTGTGCGAAGCACTATCAATAAACAGAAAGGACGCGTAGCTCAGCTGGATAGAGCATCTGCCTTCTAAGCAGACGGTCACAGGTTCGAATCCTGTCGCGTTCACCACGTATTCTTTAAGAGGTCGTCCAAAAGTAATTTTAGACGACCTCTTTTTATTTTTAGTTACGTTGCGACAATACTTTTAGAATATCTTCTAATAGTTTGGTCTGACGTTCCAAATGATGCATCATTTCGCGATCTAATATTTTTTGTTCAATGGTTCTGGTTTTGTTGAAATATTTCATGACTAGGGTTTTAAGTTAATCTAAGATACGAAATTGATAGAAAAGTTAGTTCTTGAAAACAACAATTTAGAAAAAAATATTAATTCAAAATCGATTCCGTATGCAAAGGGTTTTGGAATCAGAAAAAAGTTAAAATTTATCCTGTGAATGTAAAATAGCATGTACATTTGGAGCAATTATTTTTTAAATAAAACATTTATGAAAATAGGAATCCCTAAAGAAATTAAACCCCAAGAAGCGCGTGTTGGAGTTACTCCAGCAGGGGCTCAAGCATTGATTCAATCAGGACACGAGGTCTATGTTCAAAAAGGAGCGGGTTTGCTCAGCGGCTTTGAAGATTTTTCTTACAAAGCTGTGGGTTGCCAACTTGTAGACAGCTTGCAAAGCGTTTATAAAACAGCGGAAATGATCATCAAAGTCAAAGAACCCGTGGAAGAAGAATATGCATTCATTCAGCCAAATCAATTGCTGTTCACCTATTTCCATTTTGCCTCCAGTGCCGCCTTGACTCATGCAATGATTGCCTCCAAAGCCATTTGTTTGGCTTATGAAACGGTTTCGGAAAACAATAAACTACCCCTATTGATTCCTATGTCCGAAGTCGCCGGAAGAATGGCGACTCAGGAAGGGGCTAAGTATTTGGAAAAACCACAAGGGGGTTTTGGAATTTTATTGGGAGGTGTTCCTGGCGTTGCTCCAGCCCATGTAATGGTATTAGGAGGGGGAATAGCGGGTACAGAAGCTGCCAAAATGGCTTCTGGCCTAGGAGCCAACGTAACCATTTTTGACAATAATCTAGATCGGCTTCGGCATTTAGAAGACGTGATGCCCTCCAATGTAACTCCCATGTTTTCAAACACCTATAATATAGAAAAGGAAATTCAGCGTTCGCATCTTATCATCGGAACGGTATTGATACCCGGTTCAAAAGCCCCAAAACTGATCACTAAGACGCATCTTAAAACCATGATGCCGGGAACGGTATTGGTGGATGTGGCCATTGATCAAGGGGGATGTTTTGAAACCAGCGAACCCACTACCCACGAAAATCCCATACGTGTCAAAGAAGGTATTATTCATTATGCCGTGACCAATATGCCCGGAGCAGTACCTAACACCTCTACCATCGCCTTGACCAATGCTTCCCTTAAATACGCTTTACAATTGGCCAACAAAGGGTGGAAAAAAGCTTGTCAAGAGAATCAGGCTTTGCAACGAGGTTTAAACATCGTTCAGGGTAAAGTGGTTTATAAAGAAGTTGCAGAAGCTTTTAATTTAGAGTATATTGATAGTTCATCCATATTAAACTGAACATTTTGGAATACACTCCTGCTCAAATTAACCGTTATACCTTTTTTAAGCTTCCCTCGGTTTGGTGGTGTGGCATTCGAGTAAAAGAAATAAATGCGCAAATCTGCAGGGCTGCAGTTCAATTACGCTGGTTTAATCAAAATCCATTTCAGTCTATTTTTTGGGCCGTTCAAGGGATGGCAGCAGAATTGACCACAGGAATGCTCTTGGTGCGAGAAATTGAAAAGAGTAACAAAAAAGTCTCTTTTTTGGTGCTGAACAACAAAGCTGGTTTTTCCAAAAAAGCACGGGGAAGAATTGTTTTTCAATGTGATCAAGGTAAAATTGCTGCGGAAGCCATCGCAAGTTTGAGTCCCGAAAACAAAACACGAACCTTATGGTTGAGTTCCACAGGGGTGGACGAACAGGGCGACCAAGTCTCACATTTTGAATTTGAATGGACATTATTATTAAAAAACACCGATTCAACCGCTTTAAACTAACACTATGAAAAATTCAATTTTTAATTCGTTGCAACTTCCCGTCGTGGCGGCTCCAATGTTTCTTATTTCGGGACCTCAAATGGTCATCGAATGTTGTAAAAACGGCATTGTTGGTACATTTCCAGCATTGAATCAGCGCAGCTCAGAGGGGTTTGAGGCGTGGGTTGTTGAAATTAAAACAGCACTGGCAGCCTTTGAAGAAGAAACGGGGAAAAAAGCTGCTCCGTTTGGGGTAAATCTTATTGTCCATCCGACCAACCCCAGGGTTCGTGAGGATTTGGAAATTTGTGTCAAACATCAGGTTCCTTTGATCATTACCTCTTTGGGTGCTGTCCCCGATTTGGTAGCTGCCGTTCACAGTTATGGGGGACTGGTTTTTCACGACATCATCAAAAAAAGGCATGCCGAAAAAGCTACTGAAGCCGGAGTTGATGGATTGATACTTGTGGCTGCAGGGGCGGGAGGACATGCCGGAACGCTACATCCTTTGGCATTGATTAATGAAATTAAATCCTTTTTTAATAAAACAATTTTGCTGTCGGGGTGTATCAGTACCGGCAATGATATTGCCAGTGCGTTGCAAATGGGAGCAGACTTGGCGTATATGGGTACCCGTTTTATCAATGTAGAAGAAAGTATGGCCGATGCTGCCTACAAGGAAATGATTATCAACAGCAAGGCAGAGGACATCATCTATACGGCTGCTGTTTCCGGTGTTAATGCCAGTTTTTTACGCCCTAGCTTGGAAGCTATGGGCATCACTGAAGCGCAATGGAAACAAACTAAAAAAATTGATTTAGGTCATGAATTGGAAGCCGCCCAGGCGGAAGCCAAAGCCTGGAAAACCATCTGGTCGGCAGGGCAGGGGGTAACCAGCATACACGACATTAAACCCATTGCGGAGTTGATTGCACAACTCAAAAATGAATTTATCTCAGCGCTTCAAAAGCAGCAAACCTATTTGGATAAATACCGCTAAAAATCCTTGGTCAAGGAACGTACAATTTTATTGGCTGCCAAAAACTCTTGCAACACCACTTTTATTGCAGTATAGGTAGGTACGGCAACTATCATCCCAACGGGACCAAACAAAGTGCCAGAGGCAAGAATGACGATGAAAATTTCTAAGGGGTGAGATTTTACACTGTTGGAAAAAATAATGGGTTGGCTAAAAAAATTGTCAATCAACTGCCCTACGATAAATCCAATCATCACATAAATGGTTTTCGGTAAAATAACCGTACTAAAATCCGCATCTATATTGCTGTTCATGGTGAGCAAGAGCATTAATATCCCGCCTATGATAGGGCCCAAATAGGGAATTAAATTGAGTAATGCACATAAAAAAGCAATCACAAAAGCGTTTTCAATTCCGAAAATAAATAGTACTAAACTATAGATGATCAACAATATTGAAATTTGTAGCAATAGCCCTAAAAAGTAACGGGAAAGCAGATTTTTAATTTTTTCAAAAGACTTTGCCACGCGCCCTTCAACTTTATTGTTGACCAAGGTTAAAATGGATCGTTCCAACATATTGCTGTCCTTCAGAAAGAAGAAGAGGATAAACAAAACGGAAAAAAGACCGATGGTAAACCCCCCTAAAATTTCTAGAATTTGATTTAGAAACTCCGGTAAAAGCGAAAGATTTACATTTTTAAAGAGGTTTTCAGTAGAAAGTTGCTGATCCCAAAAACGACTGTCCAGTTGAAAGTAAACACTGATTTGTTCAATTAACTGCGCCACTTTTTCTTTTAAACTATCCACATCCAAGAGTGATAGGTTTTCCCCTTGATGAATGAGTAAAGGGACAAATAAAGAGATGATAAAAGTCAATGCGCCCAACAACACCAACAAGGTGACGACCGTGGAGAGCAAATTGCTGAAGTGCAATTTTTTTGCTAAAAATTTGTTGATGGGGCGACCAATAAGGCTCATGACTGCTGCAATGGCGATATAAACAATCAGACTTTGCAATTGCCATAAAATCCAAATCAATAGGGCACCGAGCAATAGTTGGACAACAGCCCAAACAATTCCGGAGGTAAGTTCTTTTGAATTCATTGGTTTAAAGATAGGAAACTTATTTTATAAACGGCTGTTTAAAAGGAGGCTATGACAGCCTAATAAACCAGCAGTTTCAGTGCGAAAACGTTGAGGTCCCAAACTAATCATGGTCACTTGTCGGGCTTCGGCAGCAGCGACTTCTTCGGGGCTAAAATCACCTTCCGGACCAATGAATAAAGTGGTGTGTTCTTCTTGCAGTGAAAGGGCTTTCAACGGAGTTTTGGGTTGGGGGTAACAATGGGCTAAATGACCAGTCCCCTGAAGTTGGGCTAAAAATGGGTGAAAAGCTTGCATTGGATGTAATTGGGGAATAAAATACTGTTGGGATTGTTTTAGTGCCGCCACCATAATTTTCTGCAGTCGTTCGGGTTTGATGACTTTGCGTTCGGAATGCTGACAGAGTAGGGGTGTAATGCTTTGGATGCCTAATTCAGTAAGTTTTTCCACCAACCATTCCATACGGGACATATTTTTGGTAGGCGCAATGGCCAAGTGCAATTGTCTTTTTGCCATAGGAAATTCCTCCACCTTTTCAATTACAGCAACACTACCGCGTTCGGCAACAAAATCCAAACGTCCTTCCCAAGCCAAACCTTTTCCATTGGTGACACGAATTAAATCCCCGGACTTTTTTCGTAATACTTTGTACAAATGCTTACTTTCTTCATTTGAAAATCGAACGTTTTGAGTGTCCTTTTTGATATGTTGATCAAAGAATAAAGTCATTAAAAAGGGAGTCTAGCTTGGGCAACATCGCTGAGTTGACCAAAGGATTCTTGTTGCATTTTATAATAGCCTGCAATCCCTATCATGGCGGCATTATCGGTGGTGTATTCGAGGGGCGGGAGATGAATTTGCCAAGCTTGGGAAGTATGTTTTTCTTCTAATCGTTTACGGATTTCGGAATTGGCAGCAACACCGCCTCCAATGGCAATGCGGTTGATCTGGGTGCTGGCTACAGCGGCACTTATTTTTTCTAGAATAATACTTACCAATACCCGCTGTAAAGAAGCACAAATGTCCGCTTTATTTTCCTCAATAAAATGAGGTTGGGTTCGCTCCATCTTTTGAATAAAATTGATAAAAGCTGTTTTTACCCCACTGTAACTGACATCAAAACCATCTACTTTGGGAATCGGGAAGTCAAACGTATTCGGATTCCCTTTTTGCGCCCAACGATCCAATGCCGGACCGGCCGGATAGTCCAATCCAATCCGTTTACCACACTTGTCAAAGGCTTCTCCAATGGCATCGTCCAAAGTCGTACCAATGACTTCCATTTCAAAATGACGATCCACTTTGACAATTTGTGTATGTCCGCCGGAAAGGGTAATTCCCAAAAAAGGAAAGTCCGGGGTTTTTAATCGTTCATCTTCAATGAAATGCACCAGCAAATGAGCTTGCATATGATTGATTTCCAAAAGTGGAATACCCAGCGACCAAGCCAAAGACTTGGCAAAAGAGCTTCCGACCAACAATGATCCCAATAATCCTGGACCTCGAGTATAAGCGATTGCGGATAGCTGATTTTTGTCGATATTTGCATCGTTCAGTGCCTTATCCACCACCGGGACAATTTTTGATTGATGTGCTCTAGACGCCAATTCAGGAACAACTCCGCCGTAAATGCGATGGACTTCTTGATTTGCAATGCAATTGGAGCGCACTTTGCGATCTTTCAATACCGCTGCTGCGGTGTCGTCGCAAGAAGATTCGATCGCCAAAATATAAGTGGGTGGATGCACGTTTTAGTTTTTTTAAACGTTACAAAAATAAACGATTAACATCAAAAAGCGGTATAAAATAATAAGCTTGATTTTCGGAGGAATCCTCTCCCTAATACTGCTATTGTTTTTGATTTTGTTAATTCCGGCGGTTCAAACACAAATTGCATATTATTTTGTGAATAAAATAAACGCCCAATCCGAGCAGCAATTTGAGGTGGATCAAATTTTGATGAAAATCAACGGACAGGTGGAATTGAAAAAAGTACGTATTCAAGACCACCATCAAAATCCATTGCTGTACATCGCTTCGATGTCTACTTCCATTAAGGATTTGAAAGCGATCATGGAGGGTGATTTTGGCTTAGAGACCCTAGACTTGGAAGGTTTGGAGCTTAATCTCACCAAATACAAATGGGAAGAAACGCATTCTTTGGCGTTGTTGTTTGAGCGTTTTAAAACGAATCGTGAAGACAAAAAACTCCTTAAAATTGGAGTCCAAAGCATTGCCGTATCAGCTGGTTTCTTTCAATATACAGACCTGACGGAAACGATATCCAAAACATTTATGCTCCAAGATATTTCACTTTTGGCAACAGCATTGGCATTAAACGATGATCAAATTGATCTCAGCCTTTCGAGTATGGATTTTGGAATTCCGAACAGCCTTTTGGAACGCGGACAATTTTTTGGCCAATTGCATTACGATCCTTGTTTGTTAGAAGTTAACGCTCTTGCACTGAAAAGCGAACACTTGGATGTTGGTGGAAAAGTAATTTTAGAGAATGACCAAGCCAGCTTTTCGGATTTCAGCAGCAAGGTTACAATTACCTCGGAGCTAAGAGGAAGTTTTGCTTTACAAACACTAAGGGAAGACTCAGACTATTTCAAAAACACATCCCCTTTATTTTTTGAATGGACTTCTGAGGGAACGCTCAATGCGTTGAACTTTTCTACTTTAACGCTTTCACATCCCGATTTATATTACCAAGGAGCACTTACTATTCAATCCCTTTTTGTTCCAGAGCAATTACAGTTTAAATCCGAATTCTCAAAATTTAGTTGGAAACCGAAAGCTTTTTTAATAGCTGATGGGAAAGCACTCAAACTCCCAAAATCATTGAACGTATTAGAGCAAATCGATTTAAACGGAACATTTGGTTTTGGGAAAAAAGAGTTGAAGTTTGATCTTGCTATGGAGACCAACCTAGGTGATCAAATCATTAAAGGAGGGGTGGACAGGATCATCTTTAATAAATCAAAACGTCATAGCGCTTCTTATCATTTCGATTTTGATTTTAATCAATTTCGTTTTGGGAGCTTATTAAAAAAACCACAAGCACTCACCCTTTCAGGGCCTTTAAAAGTAAGCGGAAAAGGACTTACGCTGGAAAATGCGAAAGTGAATTGGGAAGCCGAAGCGCTCGTCCTAGAGTTACAGGATATACCCATAGAGCGCCTATCTTTTCAAGGAAGTTTGCAGCAGCAGCAGTTACGGAGTACGCTTCGTTCCGATTCCAAAGTGCTGAAACTTAAAAGTGATGTGCTTTTTGATTTCACCAAACCCATTCCATCCTATTCGTTGGTTGCCAATTTGGAACAGTTTGATCTCAATGTGCTCAATCCCAATTTGGGAGGGGGCAAGGCGCTTTTTAGTTCGGTTGTATTGGCCAATTTCGAAGGAACTTCCCTTAATGATATAAAAGGATCGCTCAGACTGTCTTCTGCAATGTTTGAAAATAGAGATAAAACCATAGCGATCAATCCTATTGCGATTCGACAATCCATAGAGGGGAATAATACCACGCTAGCCATTGAAAATACAGATTGTATCTCCGGCAGTATTAAAGGCTCATTTTTTTCCAAAGAACTCCCGCTGCTCTTCCAAAATGCCATTCAAAAGGTGTACACTTTCTTACCGCAAGTAAACACCCGTCCCGATCAGAATTTTGATTTTAGGTTTATTATTTACAGTAAAATTTTAGATGTTTTATATCCGGATTTAAATATTGATAAAAACATCAACATCAATGGCACGGTGGCTGCCGGAGAAAAACGCTCCATCATCAATGTGGACTCTCCACTATTGACCTTGGGAACTTCAAAGTTCACCAATCTTCATTTTCAGTTGGATACGAAAAACCCAATTTTCAACACTTTTGTGAGTGTAGATGCCTACAAGGATAAAAACAATTCCATCCAAAACTTTAATATGATCAGCACTACGCTCAAAGATACTTTGTATTTTAGAACAGAGTTATTGGGCGGATTGGAGCAACGCGACCGATATGAACTCAATTTTTTTCATACACGAGACCCACAGGGAAATTCACATTTTGGACTTCAAAAGTCTACTGTGGATTTTAAAGGAAATCTTTGGGAGCTCAATCCAGAAGATGAAAAAACGGGGCAAATTGTCTACAATCCTTCTATTTCAAAAATAGCGGTCTCAAAACTTTTATTCCGATCCGGAGCACAAGAAATTCAATTCTCCGGAAACACCATCAATGCGAATAATCGTGCATTAAATCTTTCACTGAAAAATGTAGCTCTTGAAGGCTTTTTCCCCCAACGGGAAACTTTGCAAGTAGCGGGAAAAGCCAATTTGGAATTGTTCTATGAAAGGTCACCAGAGCGGAATCAATTGGTGTTGCAAACAAATATTGATGATTTGGTGGTGAACAAGGAACAATTGGGGAGGCTATCCTTCCATTCACAGGGCAATACAAAATTGAACTCCTATAACTTTGATATGGGGATACGCCAAGGGCAGACCAATTCGCTCGAAGTTGACGGTAGCTTTCTTAAACTCGACACGGCCTCATTGAATTCTAACCTTCGTTTTAACAATTTTGACATTTCATTTTTGTCGGCCTTGGGCAAAACCGCCATCAACCGTATCCGAGGAAAAGTAAGTGGAGACACCACGCTTTGGGGTCCATTGGAAAACTTACAACACAACGGAAATTTACAATTGACCAACGGAGGATTTGCCATCCCTTTTTTAAACACCGATTATACTACTGCATTGGCCAATGTTCGGTTGTACAATCAAACTTTTGATTTTGAAAACACCCGCTTGGAGGATACAGAGGAAAATACACAAGCCAACCTGAAAGGGCAATTTTCGCATACCAATTTCACGGACTGGGATGCAAATTTAGACATTACTTCCCCACGAATCATGATTCTAAATAAACCCCAAGAGGAAAATGTGTTATTTTTTGGGAAAGGCTATTTGGACGGAAGTGTGGGGGTGAGTGGTCCGACAAATAATTTATTGATTTCAGTCGAAGGAACAACGGAGAAAGGGACTTCCATCAAAGTGCCTTGGGCAGAAGATTATGGAATTTCGGAATCCAATTTTATTGAATTTATTGATAAAAAGCGAATGAATAATACATTGACCGCTCAAGAAGAAAACCCCTCTTTGAAGCAAATTAACGGTTTGGAAATGGAATTTGAATTGGACATCAACAACAATGCTGAAATCGAAATTGTGATCGATCAAGATTCCGGAAGTTTCC
>Ga0209137_1004104_pt1 | contig 11786 bp, 5 predicted proteins | sample SaaInl5LU_22_DNA_FD_184642 | JGI IMG/M metagenome (GOLD analysis project Ga0209137, IMG submission 184642) | Marine microbial communities from expanding oxygen minimum zones in the Saanich Inlet - ESP_105LU_22_DNA (SPAdes) (version 2) | ecosystem: Environmental > Aquatic > Marine > Intertidal...
GCCAGAAGCATTAACTGAGAATTTATATGTGTGTCCTCTTGTAAGATAGAGTGTAGGATTATCTGAGCTAGAACTAAATCCATTACCAGTAAACGTATACGCAGACGATCCATTACTTACAATATTGAATGTTGCTTCTGGAACATTTAGTGCTTCAACAAACGCTTGATCAACATCAGCCGTAATAATGCTACTTACTTGTCCAGAATCCGGAAGTGCAGCAATCAAGTTAGTTATTGTCGTGCTAAAGTTAGCATCATCACCAAGTGCCGCCGCAAGTTCATTTAAAGTATCAAGAGTTCCTGGAGCAGCGTCAACTAATGCATTGATTTGTGAAGTAACATATGCGGAATCGATTCCACTACCGCTACCTAAGTCACTATCATATATTGTGAAAAACGACTGAGTAATATTTGTGTTAGGATATGATCTATTTGATCCCCAAATAATCCTCAAGGCGCCAGGTTGACCGTTGCTGCCTTGACCTTGACCACCTTCACCGTAATTATAATTTGTATCAGAAGATCCGTAAACGCTAGCGCCTCCTGATGCTGCGCCATTAGTACTGTATTGACCTGAGCCTCTTACCGCACCATTACCACCACCGTCATATCCTTTTGTGGTACCGCCGTCTCCACCAGTACCATTTGTACCCCCTGATCCTCCAGTACCGCCATCAGCTTGTAATAAAACTGTGAAACCTCTATAAAGATATGTGGCACCGCCGGCAGAACCAGTGCCAATTGCACCAGGAGGATCCGACGGCGCAAAGCCACCATTTCCTCGCCCGCCGGCAACAATCTTTAGAGTTTCACCTGGAGTTACTGTAAGAGACGTGTCATACGCAAGACCGCCCCCGCCACCATTTCCATCTGTTCCGCCTTGCTGATCGCCGCCACCGCCGCCTGCACCGATAGCAACTACTGAAATAGACGTTACGCCTGCCGGAACTACCCAGTATTCATTTTTTGTAGGGTATTCTCCTACAAAAGTAACAGCATTATAGTCGCTAAGACTAGCATCAGTTATATAACCAGCATCGTTTGACCATGTGCTTACTTTTTCTGGTTTATCAATTAGTTGGTTATAGTTATAGCTTTGTCTTAATTGTACATAGGCTGAATCAATATTGCTAGTAAAATCTACTCTTCCAGTGACATATGCAGAATCAACAGTAGAATTAATAACATTGTTTATTGATGTGTATACTGCTGTTGCTGCATTTTCTACACCGAATATTGGAGGACTTGATCCGAAATAATTACCAGATGATATTTGCTCTCCTAAGAGATATTGATCATTCTGTCCACCTTGAGAATTGACATTTCGTAATCCACTCCAAACTCTAATTAGATCTACTTTACCGCCACCGGCAGCAAATGCCGCACTAAATCCACCGGAATAATTGGTGGAGTTGAAAAAGTTACCTCTACTCCAACTTAATGTAACAGCGTTGTTGCTTCGAGTGGCTGTAATCGTATAGTCTGAGACAGTAAAGTTATAGTTATCTGCTGGTGCATATACGTAACCAGCAGCATCTTCAAAAATAAGTATTGATCCAGTAGAAGATGCAGGATATATCAGACCGTTAAAAATCAACCTAAAGTTTTCTGCTTGATCATCTGTATTAAATGTCCAAGTTGCAGTATTTGTTCCAGTCGTGACAGCAGTTAACTCAAGTGCACTATACGATGCCGCAGAAAAATCTACCCTTTGAGTTATATAATCAGAATCAATAAGTGTTATAACACTGGCAGAGTCTAAACCACTACCGCTTGCAGTTTGTCTAGCTTGAACATAAGCGCTATCAATTAGAGCAGTAGTTTGAGCTGAATCAAGCTTAGTTGCAATTAAATTAGTTACTGTAGTACTAAAGTTGGCATCATCGCCAAGTGCAGCGGCAAGTTCATTAAGCGTGTCAAGAGTACCAGGTGCAGTGTCTACAAGCGCATTAATTTGCGAAGTAACATATGCGGAATCAACGCCAGCTGCAATTGCAATATTTGTGATCTGAGCAGAGTCTAGTATGTTACTAGCTGTTATAGCGATTTCTGCTCCAAGGCTATCAACTAGTCGAATGCCTGTTGAGTTAGTATGTATTACATGACCACCAAGATATATACTATTGCCTGATAGATATAAGTCTTTCCATTGTTTAGTTGGTGAACCTAGGTCATAGGCACTGTCAAATTTTGGTATTAAGTGACTTGAAACTTGAAGGAAATTCGAATCAATAATTTGTTGTGTTTTTGCTGAGTCAATTGAACCGCCACCAGCGCCACCAGCTCTTGCTATAATATAAGCAGAATCGATTAGACTTTGTGCTTGACTCGAATCTAGTCCAATATTATTACCAGTTAAAGTTTCAATTTGTACAACATCACCTGAGTCTGCGCCTAGAGTAAGTGTTACACTAGTACCATTTGTGGCAATATAGTCTGTAGAACCTCTGAGAAGGATACCATTGATATATACTTGAATTTTACCAGAAACATAATTAAGTGTTAACGCATTATCATCAGCACCAGTAAATACTGTTTGAGAAGAATCTGCAATGAATTCATAAGTTGTCTGGCTTAAAGGAACGGCACCGCCAATTACTTCATTGCCAGTATACTTAATTACATTTAAAATATCTCCACTGTCTGCAGCAACCGTTAAATCAACTTGTGTAGATGTAGAAGTATAATCTGCAGTAGAGAGTAATAGACCATTCAAATAAACTTCAAACTTGTTTGGCTCAATGTTTAAACCAGTGAATGAACTTTGTCCAGAAGTTGCAGTAAAATCATATCGCGATAATGAGAAAGGAGCGGCAACTTCATTTGCTTGCCGTAGTTGAATATACGATGAATCAATAAGATTAATAATTGCAGCAGAATCTGTACCAGCACTTGTCCTAGCAGCAATATATGCAGAATCAATTAGTCCTAATGTATTGGCAGAATCATATGTTGAATATCCATATGAAGTGACAATTGATGCAACTTGTGATGAATCTGGCAGTGCAGCAATTAAGTTAGTTATTGTTGTACTAAAGTTAGCATCATCACCTAATGCTGCCGCAAGTTCATTTAAAGTATCAAGTGCACCAGGTGCAGCATCAACAAGAGCATTAACTTGAGAAATTACGTAGGCGGAATCAACACCAGTTGCAATTGCAATATTTGTGATCTGAGCAGAGTCTAAAATATTGCTTGCAGTAACTGTGCCGGAAAATACGGCGTCTGTACCTGTAATCGTGTTTCCGAAAGAGGCAGAGTCAGTAACAACTAAGCCATTTTTGACTATGAAATCTGTATTTGTAGCCATCGAGTTCCCTATCCGTCGATGTTAATATACTCTATTTATACTGTTACGTTAGTCCGTGTGACATTTACTCCAGTATTAGTATATGAAGGTGTTACGAGTAGTCTTACATTACCAGCATTGATATCAGCATCAATTGTACCAAGGCTAGAATCTGTTTTTACTTCTGCATATTCTGTCATATAAACTGTAGTTCCATCGTGCATAAGAAGAACTTCAGTTGAATGATATTTACTGTTAGAAGGATGTGAGAATTGAACAAGATATTTTGCAGTTCTATATGTTGCTGCCGCAAATGTATCCACCACTTGATCTGTAGAGGTAGTAGTGAGGCTTGTTGCAGTTTGATCAATATACTCATTAACAATAGAAACAACGGTTGCTGAATCTGTTCCAGCAGTAGTTCTTGCCTGAACATATGCACTATCAATAAGATTTATAATTGCAGCAGAATCGGTACCAGGAGACAATGCAATTAATGCATTTACCTGAGCAGAATCAAGTCCGATATTATTACCGCTGAGTTTAGCAACTGTTAGATGGTTACCGGAATCTGTAGCAGTATCAAGTGTTACAGTATTTCCACCAGACAAAGTATAATCTGTCGAAGTAAGGAGAATACCATTGAGATATACAACAACTTTATCATCACTAAAGTCTAGAGTTGCAGCATTATCGTCAATGCCAGTAAATACTGTTTGACCAGAGTCTGCAGTAAATTCATAGAGTGTCTGTGATAGTGGAGCAAATGTACCGGTATTACCAGACAGAGTTTGAATATTTACAATATGTCCTGCAGTTACACCTGATGTAAATGTAATTGTATCACCAGCAGCATTTTGTGTATAGTCAACAGTATCAAGAAGAAGCAGACCATTGAGGTATACATTCACTCTACCTTGTGTATAACTCAGAGTTGCGGCATTATCATCAGCACCAGTAAAGATAGTCTGACTTGATGTTGCAGTATATACATAATGTCTCTGTTGAATTGCAGTGGCACCAGTATCATTACCAGAGAACTTAATAATACTCACTTGATCACCGCTGTCAGCGGCAATTAATAAGTCAACTTGAGTATTGTTCTGAGAATAATCTACAGAAGGCAATAACATACCATTTAAGTAGACTTGGAATTTACCTGAATCAATATCCAATCCAGTAAATGATGTTTGACCTAATGTTGCAACAAAGTCATACGAAACCTGTGTAAGAGGAGCCGCAGCCTCATTTGATTGTCTTGCTTGAACATATGCAGAATCAACGTCGGTGAGAATAATTGCAGATACTGTAGCAGAATCTGTGCCACCAGCGCCAACAATTGATTGTCTCAATTGAACATAAGCAGAATCAACTGTTGAATTAATAATAGAAATAACTGCTGCGGAATCAGTTGCACTCACTCTAGCATTGATATATGCGCTATCAATTAATGCAATTACATCACTATTACCATATGTGCTTATTTCTGATTGATTAGCTAATCTAATCCAAGAGCCTGCGTGAGCAAAATATCCTGCACCTTGATCGTGCACATGTGCAAACATACCATGATAAGAACTAGCACTCGGCAAATCTCCTGTTGTAGCATATACGTTACCAAAGAGAACTTTATTGCCTTTCATATCCAAATCTGAGTTAGTAACTCTTTGTCTTACATAAGCGGAATCAATAAGATTGATTGCTTCAGCCGAATCTAAAGCAGCATCAACATTAGTAATATAGCCAGCGTCATTAGTAAATGCGCTAACATTAGTTGGTGCACCAGTAAGAGAAGCATATGCATAATCTTGCCTTGCTTGAACATATGCTGCATCTACATGAGCAGTAACACGGGCGTTTGTATAATATTGATTTGAACCTTCGGTGAGATTACTTGTGGTCTTTGTACCAAAGTCAGAATCAAATCCAAGATATTGACCAGTAAGAGTGCTTGCTTCAAACGCGCCAAGTGAAAATGAAGAATCTGAAGTATTAATTTCTGCTGTATCTGGTAATGGATAATATGTTTCAAATACTTTCCATGTAGCATCTGTCGCATCTCTAAAGAAACCAGCATGAGTAAATGAACCTTGATCATTCACATTGCCAGAAAAACCAATATCAACATATTGAGTTGGTGATCCAGCAGATTCGGCATCATTTAGATAGAATAGATTGTCATCAACAGAGAATGATGCAGTATTTGCAGTAAAAGTAGTTCCTTGAACTTGTAGGTTACCACCAATAACTACATTACCAGTTACATCTAAAAATCCTAATATAGCACTATCGCCAGTCGAAATATATTCGGCATCATTAGTAAATTGACTTACAAGCGTTGGTACTCCGGTTAATGATGCATATGCATAATCTTGTCTCTGCTGTACATAAGCAGAATCAATAAGATTAATAGCATCTGCTGAATCAAGGAATGGTGCCTCAATTATCCTAGCTAAAACATATGCAGAGTCAACTTTTTCTTCAATTGTATTATTAATTGTAACTGTGACAGTATTAACGGAATCGCTAAGTGAAGCAGCAATATCTGAATCAACACGAGCTTTTAAATAATACTGATTGGTAGAACCTTCGGTAAGATCATCGGTAGTCTTAGCAGCAAAGTTTGTATTAATAACTGCTTGTGATGTATTTGAATCTAGATAATTGGCATCATTTGCAAACTGACTTACGTTTGTTGGAGCACCGGTGAGTGAAGCATATGCATAATCTTGCCTTTGTTGAACGTAGGCAGAATCAATAAGAGCAATTGCTTCCGCGGAGTCCAGTGTATTAGCATCAGTGAGATAACCAGCATCATTAGCAAATTGACTTACATTAGTTGGTGCACCAGTTAAAGATGCATAAGCAAAGTCTTGTCTTAATTGGACATAAGCTGAATCAATATTGGCAATATCAACTCGATTGCCTGACAAGTCTTTAAAAGAAATATCTCCATTGCTATCAGTAATTTTAACGTTACCAATATAAAGAGATGACCCACTTAGATAAAGATCGCGGAAGCGATTTGAGGGTGTACCAAGATCATATGTAGCATTTGCAGCTGGAATAATACTTTGTGATAGATTTTGGAAATTACTGTCAATAATACTTTGTACTTCTGCCGAATCTGTGGTTTGTGCAGAAGTTAGATATCCAGCATCATTTGCAAACTGACTTACGTTAGTAGGAGCGCCAGTTAATGATGCGTACGCATAGTCTTGCCTTGATTGAACATAAGCCGAATCAACTTGAGCTAATGTATCGCTATCATGTCTTGCTGTAGTGTAATATAGGTTACTGCCTTCAGCGACATTAGTAGTAGTCTTAGTAGCTAATCTAACATCAAAGTCTGAATCTGCTCGTGTAGTAGTATAATAAAGATTGCTGCCTTCAGAAAGATCAGTAGTTGATTTAGCTGCAAAGTCGGAATCAAATCCCACATAATTACCGGTAATATTACCATTAACCAATAGCTCGGGAACCTGAATCCCTTTATTAAATATTAGGTCATCTGATGCGGCATCGTACAACATAGAAAGCGACGCGCCGTTAATAATAATACCTGCACCGTCTGCAGCATTATCATCAACCGCATCCGCTGCGATTACAAAGGTTTTGTCATCGATTGATACGGTAGTAGAATTGATAGTAGTAGTGGTACCATCAACTTGCAGTGATCCGCGAATAATAACTGTACCAGTATTATCTCCTATACCAGCTGGGTCGATATAAAATGATGCGGGACCAGCTAAGTATCCACCGACAGTTAGGTTAGAATCAATTATGAGACTTCCTCTAATTGAATCACTTTGATCGCTTCGTACAAATTGGGTGGAATTAAGACCATCTAAAGTATCGGCATCAATATTAAGAGCATCAACAAATGTCTTATCTACTTGAGAATCAATAATAGAATTAATATTTGCAGAATCTAATACATTAGGAGTATTAGTAAAATTATTATAATCTAAGTAGTAACTGCCGTCTAGGCTATCAAGAGTGTCTGCATCTACATTTAGTGTGTCAATAAATTGTTTGTCAACTCTAGCTTGCACATAAGCAGAATCGATTGCAGATTGTATTCCAGCAGAATCGATAGTTGTAAGCGACTCATGAATAAACGCAACATCTGCGCTGTCTAGGACATTTGGTGCACCAGTTAATGAAGCATATGCATAGTCCTGATTTGCTCTAATATAAGCTTGGTCAATTACGTCTAATACGGTAGCAGAATCGAGATAATTAGTGTCATTTGCAAATTGACTTAGATTTGTAGGTACACCAGTAAGCGATGCATATGCGAAGTCTTGCCTTGCTTGAACATAAGCTGAATCAATTAGATTAGTGACTTCGCCGGAATCAAGCTGCGCTTCAGCAATCACCTGTACTGCGGCAGCAATTCCTTCAACTCGTGCGGAATCAACAAAGGCTCTAATTGCATTGCTCGCGTCTTTATAATATATTTTGCCGTCAGCAAAGTTAATTGCAATTTCGCCAAATTCTAGATCCCCGGGAAGAGGTACCTTTCCTACAACGGAAGATCTTTTAAGGAGTACTTTAGGTGTTGTTGTCATTTTTAATTCCTAAAAAGGATAGTGTTAATATGTTCCGCAGTCGATAGTTTGAATTTCTACGTTACCGGCTGTGACTAAAAAGTCAACTGAATCAAATGTAGCAATACCAGGATTAAGAGAACTGGCTAACTCAACAGAGATATCTAGTTCATTTGCTCCGTCTGTATATTCTAGGTCAATACCTTCACCAGCATGCAAAAGTGCGACGACTCTATCATCAACTCTTTCATCTGTAAAATAAAGGTTTGTTCCTTCAGCAACATCAGTCGTGGTCTTTGTTGCTAATCTTTCATCAAAACGAGTAGTGGTATAATATAAATTGTTATTACCTTCTGTTAGATCATCAGTGGTGTTATCATCAAAATCTGAATCAAAACGAGCTGTGGTATAATAAAGTTTTTCACTACCTTCTGTTAGATTATCAGTTGTTACTTCTGTAAACGCCGAGTCAAATCGAGCTCTTGTATAATATAGATTTGTGCCTTCAGGTAGGAGTGTAGTAGAAGCAAGACCTAGGTCAGAATCAAAATTAGCTTTTGAATAAACTTGTTCTACATCAATACTAAACTGACCAGTCCCTTGGTTATATACTAAATCACCTGTAGCAGAAAAATGTGCTCTTACTTCATCAGCACTTGGTCCAGTATAAGTAAATTGACCTTTTGATGAATCATAAGATAAAGATCCATCACCACCAGCGTCAATAACACTGAGGACGTCCCATACTCTTTGAACTGTATAATACTGATTACTACCTTCTGCAATATCAGCAGTACTAATGGTAGTTACAGCAGAATCAAATCGTGCTCTCGTATAATATAAATTATTACCTTCAGTAAGATCAGTTGTACTCTTTTGTGCAAAGTCTGAATCAAATCCAGCGTATGCGCCAGATAGAGTGCCAGCCGAAACTGTGCCTTCAACATCAATGTTTGGAGCTGAAACTTTTTTACTTAGGTTCCATGTGTCTGTAGGATAATCCCACCAAATACGAGCAGTAGTACCAAAAACAGAAATACCAGCAGAATCTGCAGCCGCTTGACTTACAGCACCTTGAGCAAGTACAATATTTTTATCATTTACTGTGAGCGTAGTAGAATTGATAGTAGTAGTGGTACCATCAACTTGTAGGTCACCAGCGATAATTACCTTACCAGCGTTACCAACAGGATTTGGATCAAGGATAAGATCCCCTGTCATAGTACTTACTGTATTTCCATCAATCTTTACATTATCTACTTCAAGAGAAGCAAGGCCGAGAACGTTCGAATCTAAATGTAATGTAGCCTTTACACCATCGAGTTGATCTTGGATAATAGTATTAGTATTAAATCCACCGAGCAGCTGAACTCGATCAAGAGCGTTAACTGCTCCAGTTGTTCCAGGAGCAAATTCAGCGTCACCGTCAAGAGTATATAGATCAAGTGTATCTACATAATTTTTAGTTACAGCGTCTTGTGCATCTACAGGATCAAGGAGATTTTTAATATATGATTGTTCTACAGAAACAATTTGACTAGCAGGATCTAAATTAAGATTTCCTGATGCTGCAATTGTATCATCACCAATTGTAAGAGTATCTGTCTTTAATTGATCGATTTTGTTATTAGCATCCGTAATAAGAGCGGAACTTGCAGTCAAAGTGCCGATTGGATGGTTCATCATATCGGTGTAATATTTACCACCAATTATATGAACTTCATTTGATGTTAGTGTGCCAGTAGCTTTATTACCACTTGCTCCAATAAAGAGTCGATCACCTCCATCTGAATCTGGTGTAGCATATGAATAACCGAATTCACCGGTGTTCAATACATTCATTTCTGGAGTGAGAAGCGCCGTGGTAGCCGAGGTTTTGATTATAATTCTATTTGGCATTAGAAATCAGCTCCAGGGTTATTAATTGATGCTGCACCGCCACCTGCAATCGTAAGACCATCAGGCTCAGTAGTAGTTTCGTATTTACCAGTTTCTGGAGATAATTGTAGTAAGTTAAATGGTACATACTCTGGAATATTAACATCAGTTAAATCTCCGAGTGCCTGTGCCTGTGCTCCTGTTACTTTTCTAACAGGAGTACCTACAGTAATTTTTCTAATAAATGTTTGTGCTGCCATTTTATGTCACCGACGGGCTAACTCTGATTTTTCCTTCAAGAACTCTTTCGATAATAGTAGATCCATTACTATCAACATAGGAGATCTCACAATCGTATACGTAATTGCCAACACGTAAAGCATCGGTCTGCGCATTTGTCAAGGATAGAGTTATGATTCCGTCAGTGGTAGGTGGAGAAATTGCTACAGCAAAGTCGGTAGTATCGGCTGAATCACTATTATAGTTCCGCTTCATCTTAGCCGCGGCGCTATAATTAGTTAAATCTTTTTTGTTTCCGGAGATATCGACTAATTCTAGTTGAACTGCAACGTCCGAACCCTTGTCGAATGTGAACTTTTCGTATTCTGCCATGTGTCCAATCTCGATACTAAGTAACTCGATAATGATCTATTACCTTTTATTTATAAAAAAAAGTGTTTACAATGGCACATAAATATGTTATAATAAACTATTATTTGTTGAGGAGGAGGGGTATATGATAGAAGAACTACTAAATAAGAGAAAACAAATTAATATTTTTAGAGATGACATATATCCTGAAAAAGAATTAATTGAAAATTTACTTGAAAAAACTCATAAACTAGTTCCTTCAAAACAAAATCTTATGCCTTATCAAGTATTAGTCCTAGGTCCGGACCAAGCAGAGGCTAAAACAAAGCTATATGAATTAGCTAGTAACATACATGATTTTGATTCGAATTTTACTAATACACCATATAATCTTCAATTACTCGCTCCTTACGTTCTTTTGTTTACTCAGCGACTAGCTCTACCGGCAAATCAAATAACTATGGAAAAATTAAAAAGAGGCCATCGTTATAAAGTATGTGATCCGGATAATTATAAAAAATCTGGTAATATTCCAGCAATTGAAATAGGAATGTTTATGTCTACGCTAACTGCTCTTTGTATGGAAAATAATATTGATGTAGCGTTTACGGGATGTTTGCCTAATACTGAAAAGCCATATGAAAATATTGAATATGTAAATGAGAAAGTTTATGTTGGGATGAGTTTGGGATATGAAAAACATTATGTTAAACCAAAAAATGAAGATAAACCTAATTTAGATGAGGTGATCATTTGGATTTAAATATATTATGCACAGCTAAACCGTGTGATGGTCTTTTGTATTACAGCTATGAATATTGTAGCTATCTAAATTCAATTGGAATTAAAACACAATTAATTATCATTCCACATCCTGGATTTTATCAAGAAGATTATTTTGAATCAATTACTTCAAAATACATTTCATATCAAAATGTAACGTTTGATCCGGATAGATGGTCAAGTACTACTCTTATAATGGGTAGAAGTATGATGACGCTTGGATATCTTAATAGAAATAGATATTCTATGGAGCAATTACTAATACTTCATTTACTTCTTAGAGATAATATTATTGCTGTTTATTCTGAAAATCACCCAATTGAATATGAGCATGCTCTTGAATATTTTTGTCCAAATGATGTAATTGATATATGCGATTACGAAGTATATCCAAATGGCGTTGGAGAACATTTTGAAAAAAGAATTAACTTTAACATTTATAGACCAATTCAAAATGATATTCAATTTGAATATTTGTTTAATGGCACAAATAAGAAATATTACACTGCTATTGAAAAAGTAATTAGCAATTATAAGTCTCATGGAATATTAGTATATGATATCGGTGCTATCGATATTATGAACAATAATATTATTATTCCAGTTGATAATCTATTAGGCATATTTCAAACTTATGTATACACAAAACCTACGTTCGACCCTGCTCCGCGTATTATTCAAGAGTGTAAA
>Ga0209137_1004105_pt1 | contig 11784 bp, 4 predicted proteins | sample SaaInl5LU_22_DNA_FD_184642 | JGI IMG/M metagenome (GOLD analysis project Ga0209137, IMG submission 184642) | Marine microbial communities from expanding oxygen minimum zones in the Saanich Inlet - ESP_105LU_22_DNA (SPAdes) (version 2) | ecosystem: Environmental > Aquatic > Marine > Intertidal...
TCTACCAACTCCTAATCCAAACGATTCACTAACAGTCAGAATCATATCACCAGTCAATGCGTTGTAAGAAGCAGATACAGGTGTGAAGTATTTGTTTGGACCAGATGCTCCAACATTTACTGTCATTGTAGTATCAGTTACCGAAGTGATTGGTAACGAACGAACTGAGTATTGGTCGATTCCAAATCGAGGATAAGATTTAACCGATTGGTTATTATCCATTTCACAAGTAAATGCGAATGAACCAGTTGCAAGTACAACTCCCTCACCAACACTCAAATCATGCTCACCAACAGTGATTACAAAATCACCAGTTGCTGGGTCATAAGTTGCGTTGGTTGGATTGAACTCAATGTTTGGACCGGATGCCCCAACATTTACAGTTACAGTATCAGTTGTTACCGATTTGATAGTTAATCTACTATCGTAAGCAGGTTGCCCAACTGAAGGTAATTTATGTTCGGTTCTATTACCATCCATTTCACAAGTAAATGTGAATGATTCAGGTTTTAAGTAAATACTATCACCAACACTCAATCCATGTCTTATGATTGTCATTGTGAAATCACCATTCGAAGGATTGTAAGCTGCTGTTGTTGGTGTGTATGCTGAAATCCCAGATGTGATAATTCCAGTTACACTATCAATTGATTCACTAACTTCAATTTGATAAGAACCACTCAATGCAATTGATGAGGTTACAGGTTCAAATGAAGTTACTTTGATATTGCCAGCAGTATTAAGAACCAATGATGGTGATAATAGTGTATTATTTACTACAATATTCTTCAATAAACTTTGAGCGTATCTAATACCAGCAATAGTTTCATCCAATTGAACATTGGTTGCTAATGAAGGATATCTATAATAGAAATCCCCACTCTTTACACTTCTTTGGTTACCGCCCCATAGAACATCAGTTGCTACACCATCTAAGATGTGTCCAACATCTCTTCTACATTTTGCTTTGTTGTAGTTTAAGAATGGGAATGCGTAATCAATATATTCAACCGTCTCATTTTGGATGAGTGTTCTATTATTTCTAATTGTGTTCCAAACTTCCAACTTATCTGCGGTTGGTAAAGTTAGAACTACATTTTGGATAAGTTTCTGAACTAAGTTAGCTGCATGTACGATACCATCGATGGTTTCGATTTTCTGTCCTTCGGTTGCATCTGATGGGTATAACCAATAGTATTCACCAGCAGTTACACTTCTTTCGTTACCACCATAAAGAACATCCGTTGCTACCGCATCTAAGATGTGTCCAACATCTCTTCTACACTTAGCTTGGTTGTAATCGAATCCTACCCAAGAAGATGAGATGTAAGAAATTACTTCATCTTGTACTAACTCTCTGTTTCTTTCAATTAAATCGTAAACCTCTCTTCTTTCCAATGATGCTGTTACTAACAATGTGTTAGTCATCATCTTATCCGCCAATCTCTGAGCGTAAACGATACCATCTACTGTCTGATTCAATTGTGAACCAGTTGCTTGTGATGGGTAACGATAGTAGAAATCTCCAGCGATTACACTTCTTTCATTACCACCATAGATTAAATCAGTTGTTGCTGCATCTAAGATGTATCCTACATCTCTTCTACATTTCACATCATCATAATCAAAAGAGTTCCAAGAAGCGGAGATGTATGAAATTACTTCATCTTGAATTAAACTTCTATTCTCATGTACTAAGTTGTAAGTGTTTACCTTGTCCGAAGATGGTTCACTAAAGATTGAACCACTCACCACTGCTTTAGCAACTTCACCAGCATATTGGATACCATCCAATGTTGGGAATAATTGTGCAGATGTTGCGGTTGATGGATATTTGTAGTAGAACACACCAGCGTTAATACTTCTTTCATTTCCACCATATACGATATCCGTAATGGTAGCATCTAAGATGTATCCAATATCTCTCTTACAAGTAGTTTCGTTGTAATCAAATGCGGACCAGCTTGAAGATAAGAATGTAATTGCTTCCTCTTTGATAAAGTTCATATTATCTCTAAGGATAGTTTCAGTATTTAATCTATCTTGCGTTGGTGCTACAAAGGTTACATTCGATGCGATTTTCTGAGCTACTCTACTTGCGTATCTAATTCCATCCAATGTTTGGTTCAACTGAGAAGCTGTTGCCTCTGATGGGAATTCATAGTAGAATTTACCATTTACAATTGATGCTGAGTAGATGTTGTGAACCAAATCTTCAGCTGCTCCACTTACAATGTATCCGATATCTCTACTACAACTTGCTTCGTTGTATTCGAAAGTTGACCAAGATGAAGATAAGTAAGCGATAGTTTCCGCTTGGATGAATGGAATATTTTGTTTGATTAAGTTATACGCTGCTACCGTTGTTGGAGTAGTTATTCTACTACCATACAATGATGCGGTTTCATAAGAACCAGTTCCAAATTCCACCATTCTTGCCACAATCTCAAATGATTCTGAGATGAAGTTAATATCATCGATACTTGCCGAAATAGATGCGGTTGTGAATTGAGAAACAGTACTTACTGCAATTACTTCAGTTGTATTATCAATTTGAGTTGGTAACGAATCAGTCCCGTTTTCGATAATATCCAATACGATTGCGAAAGATGATGAAATCTTAGAAAGGGTATTAGAAGAACCACTTAGAGAAGATGTGATTTGAGTTTCACCACTCCTCTTAATCAAACCATCAATTGTTTTCACCAATGTTGGTGCTACTGAACTTCCGCTTGTTAATATGTTAATTATTGTACTAATCGAACCACTTACATTATTTCTATCATTGATTGATGAGTTGATAGATGAAGTGTATTGAGTGGTTTCTGAAATCTTAATGTTTCCAGCAGTATTTAATACTTTTTCAAACTCCCCTCTAGCAGGTACATACACCAGTTGTTGTTCATCTGAAAGAGGTAAACTATCAACGATGTTGATTACACCACTAGCTGAAATATTATTTGGATTCACATAGTAAAGTGTATCCGGAGTATCCGCTAATGGAGTAAAGGTAATTGTACCGAAAGTGATACCATTGTTTACCAATCCGATACTTTCATACACATCGTAAACATTACCTTCAGTTCTCTTAGTTTTGATTAAGAATGGTCGATTGATTGTACTATCCTCAAATCCCATATCATTGATGGAGAAATTGTACATTTCATTTCTAACCAATGTGATAGTTGGGTCTTTAATTGAACCTTCAAATGAACCAGTATCTTCACCACCCAATCTCCAACCATTTCTACCATCGTAGTATTGTAATTGGTTTTGAGTAAAGTAGAATGCCTCAGTATCATTTGGTAAAGTAATTACCTCAAAGTAAGAAGATGAATTAGCTGAACCTGAAATCTGAGTTGAACCACTAATACCATAATCGATAATATCAATTACAGTTCTGAATGATTCTGAGATTTCAGCTGATATTGCAACCGATGCTGATAATGAAGAAGTGTATTGTGGGTTATCATTAAATTTGATTCCACCTTCAACATTTAATACCTCAGTTACATCATCAGGTAAAATTGTACCAATAGTAGTAGTGATTAAGTTATCACCATAAGAGTTCTTTGGAGTACCCACTTGTGAAATCGGTAAACCATTATATCCCAATCCAATAGTTTTATCGGTTTGTACTGAACTTCCACTTTCGATAATCTTAACTACTACATCAAATGAATCTTCGATTTGTTTTGCACCTCTGATAATCAATTCGGTCAAATCTCTACCATAGTTGATACCAACAATAGTTTCATCGATTTGATAACCAGTTGCTTGAGATGGGAATTTATAGTAGAATGTACCCGCTTGGATACTTCTTTGGTTACCACCATAAATCAAATCTGTTAAGATTGCATCGGTAATGAATCCGATATCTCTATAACATTTAGATTGGTTATAGTTTAGATATGCGTATCTATAATTTATATAATCCAACACACTTTGTTGGATGTATGCTTTATTTTCTCTAACCGAATTTACAATCGATAGTTTAGTACTATCCGCCGCTGTAAATGTAGTTCCTAATACGATTTGTTGTGAGATACCACCTAAGTACTCAATAGCATCGACTGTTGGGTCTTTTTGTTGAGTTGTTGATGGAACACCACCCACTACTGCGGATGATGGGTATCTATAATAGTATTCGGCTGCTACTCTACTTCTTTCGTTACCACCATACACCAAATCGGTAATTGCGGCATCTAAGATGTAGCCAGTATCTCTCTTACAAGTTGTTTCGTTGTACACAACTTCACTCCAAGAAGATGATACGAATGCTACCACCTCATCAGCGATGAATTGTTTGTTGTTTACTAATAAATCTTTAGCATCTAATGCCGCCTGAGATGGTTGAGTAAATGTAGTTTGTTCAACTACTTTTTCTGCTAATCTTCTTGCGAAGTTGATACCATCTAAAGTTTGGTTTAATTGTCCACCAGTATCACCATCGTTCCCGACAGTTGCCTGAGATGGGTATAGGTAGTAGTACTCTCCTGCTATTACACTTCTCTCATTACCACCATAGTAGATATCAGTTCGCACCGCATCTAAAATATAACCCACATCTCTCTTACAAGTTACCTCATTATAATCGAATGTACTCCAAGAAGAAGATAGGTAGAGGATAGTTTCATCTTTGATGAAATCAATGTTGGAATCAATTAAATCCCAAGCTGCTCTTCTTTCAGATGATGCGGTTGTGAATAATACATTTTGTACAATCTTTTGTGATAACTTACTCGCGTAATTGATACCATCGATTGTTTGATTTAATTGTACAGTTTCAGCAAGAGATGGTTGTTTGTAGTAGAACTCACCATTTACAACCGATTGAGATACTACGCCATGTAATAAATCTTCCGCAGCTCCACTTACGATATACCCAACATCTCTTCTACACTTAGATTCATCATATGAAGCAGTACTCCAAGAAGATGATAGGTAAGCGATTGTTTCATCTTGAATGAATGAAATGTTATCAATCAATAAGTTGTAAGCCGCAACTACATTCGATGAAGTTAATGGAGAACCATAATCACTCTTAGTTGGTAGTGAACCAGTTCCATTTGTTACAATCGATGTTACAATTGCAAATGAAGATGAAATAAATGATACATCTTCCGCAGATGCTGTTGCTGCTGAGCTTGTTATTTGAAGAATATCTGAAGTGAATCTGATATTTTCTGAAATGTTTTCAACTATGGTTGGAAGTGAACCTGTTCCGTTTTCTACAATATTTAATACAATTGCAAATGAAGCACTTACTTTATTTACTTCCGCAGATGAAGCGGTTGTTGCGTTTGTTGTTGGTGCAACACCACCTACATAAATACTTGAACTATTTTCAATTAACGAAGGCAATGAACCAGTTCCTAACTCAACTGCAGTTTTCACAATTGAAATAGATGAACTTACTAATGTTGCCTGAATTGAGGTTGCAACTGAACTACCATTGGTGTATTGGGTGGTATCTGTTACTTTGATACTACCAGTCCAATTCGTAACTTCAATTGGAGTTACATCAATTCCATTAGTAATGATATCGGTTATAATACCATAGTTAGTTACAATGTTTTCAACATTTGAGGTATCTATCGATGATGTGGTTAGTGTTCCATTAGTTACTAATTTAGGTTCATCGATTGTCCATTTAAAGTTTGGAGTATTACCAGCAATTGCTGTTAATAATGAACCTTCACCTTTCTTAATAATATCTTCAACTAATCCAAATGAAGAACTTACTTTAACTCTAATATCCTCACTACCAGAAAGTAATGATGATGTAAATGGAAGAATATTTCCAGCTCTTACTCTACCTTTGGTATTATCGATTACTTGTGGTACTTCTACCAATTCATTCGTTATAACTTTATCAACAAATGATTTAGCGTAAGAAATAGCATCAATCGTTTCGTTCAATTGATAACCATTTACTTTTGTTACATTTGCTTCTTGATAGTATAATCCGGCTCTAACTGATTTTTGGTTACCACCATAAAGTAAATCAGTTGCCACCGCATCTAAAATATATCCAGTATCTCGCCTACATTTATCTCTTAGATAAACTAAATTAGGAAACTGAGTATCTACAAAGTTTACAGTTTCGTCTTGAATTAAACTTCTATTTTCAACAATCAAATCATATACTGATTGGTTGATTGAAGATGGTGATACAAAAGTATCCTTTACAATAAGTTTCTTAGATAAATCTCTAGCCCACTCAATACCATCTAATGTTTGTAGTAATTGAGTTGTAGTTGCTTCCGATGGATATAAATAATAGAATTCACCAGCAATTAAGCTTCTCTCATTACCACCATATCTTAAATCCGTTGCAACAGCATCAATGATGTATCCAACATCTCTCTTACAAGTTACCTCATTATAATCAAAGTTTCTCCAAGAAGATGATACAAATGAAATTACTTCTTCTTGAATAAACTCTTTGTTATTTATCAATAAATCGTAAGCATTTTCGGCGTTAATCGATGGTTCGGTGAATACAATATTACTTACCACTTTTTGAGCCAACCCACTAGCGTATCGAATGGCATCTAAAGTTTGTTGCTTTTCAGAACCAGTTGCGTTTGATGGGAATAAATAATAGTATATACCATTCTTTATCGATTCTTCGTTACCACCATATAACAAGTCATGTGCTGCACCACTTACGATGTATTCGATATCTCGCTTACAAGTATCTTGGTTATAATCAAATGTACTCCAAGAAGATGAAATGTAAGCAATAGTTTCGTTTTGAATGAATGATAAGTTTCCTAATAATGATGAATATCCATTTTGATAATCAATCGATGGATTTTCAACTGAACTACTTTGAATTGTAGTTGGTGCGTAATCTGAACCTAAATTTAAAATCTGATAAACCGTAGCAAACGAAGAACTAACTTTTTGTTGTACTTCATATGATGATGAAATATCAGTAATAAACTGAGGTGTTTCGGTTACTTTTATATTATTGAATGCAGATGCTGTTAACTCGGGTAATGGGTTATCGGTATCGTTTAATCCAAATTCTACTATTTTTAAAATAGTATTAAAATGCCTATTAACTATATCTACTTCATTTGAAGTTGCTGCATCAGAACCCACATATTGGTCAACATTACTAACCTTAACCAACCCATCAATATTATCGGTTAGTGTGTAACTAGCAGTTGCTCGGTTACCAAATAATAAAGTTTGTTTTACTTTAGTAAATCTATCATCAATAATATCCAACTCGGTTGATGTAGCGGATACTGAACCTGTTGTTTGTATTCCGTTTGAAATATTCCAAACCGAACCTGTGTTGTATCCTCTAGTTGCTGATTTTGCTAAAAGAGTTGGAATATTAGAAATACCATTTGAAATAATATTAGATACTAATCTATATTCTGATTTTGTTTGTTCGGCAACAACATCGGATGATTTTCCACTAATGAAATATTGAGTTTCATCCGTTACTTTGATACCAGCATTTGTGTTTGGTACAAATTCAGGAATAGCAGATAACCCATCTTCAATAGTATCGATAATAATTGTATAATTATCCCTAACTCTATTAAATGCTTCTAAGTTACCACCACTACCAGTGATAAAGCGAGAACCAGACGCATACATACCATAATCACCAAAAGAAGTGTTAGAGTTAAGTAGTACTGCTTGTCCACCTTGCAATACCTTTACTGAGTATGCGGAGAAGTTGGTGAAGAAAGATACCAACTGAATGAATCCTCTACCAACAACTTGACAACCTACACCATTTGGTGCAATCTGAGTATATGCATCCAATACCATTGAAGCAAGCGGTGAATCAGGGTGGATTCTATTACCATCCACATTCAAACCACCACCACCGGCAGGGATTGCTTCATATTTTTCTAAGAATGAATTCTCCTGATTCGAAATCATCGAACAGTTCTGAATGTAGGGAGATGTTGTAATAAATGCGTTTGGTGCAAATGCAATAGCGAATCCACTTCGAGAATTATCCACCGAAGGGAATACCCTTAATCCCGCAAATGTCATCTCCGCAAGATAACATCCACTATTTACCCAAAATAAATCTTCGTTTTCGTTTTGAGCAACAATCTTAGTTACCCTCAAACCAGCTCCCCAAACAGTTGTGTTTCTTGGGAGTTCGATTGGGTTATTTTCTTTATAGATACCAGCCGCTACTTCGATTCTAAAGCCAGAGAAATCGGAATCAGGTAAACCAAATCTACCATCATCACCAGCAGTTGCTATTTCAGCGGCTTTTTTAACTGTTTTAAGAGGAAATTGTGGAGTTCTACCATCATTTAAATCACTACCATTGGTAGATGATACATACAAAGTAGATTCATTTGCTCCAAAATCTTCAGGTCTAATTCCACCAAATAATTGGGAATCCAATGATTCTAATGAAACAGATGCGGTTAAGTTTACCGCTTGGTCTCCAGTTACATTTAAAGGACCATCAATGGTAAGTGAACCAGTAATAAATACGGAACCAGTAATATCAGAAACAACATCCGGGTCATTTCCAAATGAAAAACTTTGAGATACAAGAAGTGAGCCAGAGATTTTTACACTCTGAGCAAAGGAGGTATCCCTTAGAAAATCCTGTACTTCTTCAACCTGCGTTCTTGATATTAATCTTGCCATTCTTTTATTCTATTTCAACAATTTTACCTTTAATTGTAAATGCATCTAAGGGTACTTCGGTTGGTACTCTAGTGATATCTTCTGTAAATATCATTCTAATTTCTTTCGTGTCACTGGCAAACTGCCCAGATGTTAACTGAGTACCACTTCCATCATATAATTCAACATCATATTTACTTCTATCCTGCTTTATACCATAAAGATATATATCTAAATAATCATAAGCATTATCTACTTGTAAATCTTCATAGTTAAATCGATATCCATTAATATCAACTCTATCCAATAAATCACCATCAGTATTTCCATCCTTAGGTCCTAAAAATAAAGTAAATAAAGTTTGAGTATCGGCATCCAATGAAGATGAGGTTGGAGTAAATTCATTAATAAAAGTATCTGTAATTACCTCCAATACAAAATTTTTGAAAGATTGTCTATCCCTCTTCTTTACAGTATTACCTACATATATATTTGGAACTGGCCTACTCATTCGTTAATTGGTTCTATATCACCTTTTATAAAAATTCTATCATCGGTTGAAAAAGACCACGGGTCTCCATTTCTATCTACTAATGGAAAGTTTGCTCTTTTCATCTTTACATAGAAATCGTTTCCAACCTGTTCGTAAACATAGTCTTGAGGTCTAACAAATAATTCACCTTGAGAATCATCGGTTAACAAATACATGAACACATCAAATCTTGCATGCGGTTTTCTTTTATCTGTTAATCTGGAATCTAATGTTTTGATTCTCATATTTTCTACTTTAAAAACCCAATACAATGGATGATTGAATTCATATCTATCACCATTTGGTTTATCAGAAGGTACACCCAAATAGGTATTGGGTGCATTTACTTCTTTCATTATATTTTTTAAAGTAAAGATATTCATAATTCAATAAATTTACCAGTTACCGAAACCTCAAAATCCGGCTCTAACACATAGGTTAAACTACCACCACTTTCGAAAACTTGTGTATTATCCAACTTAAACAATATTCTATTTTGAGTACCATTAAATGTATAAGTGTATGCGGATGGTGTTGTTAATACACCATTTATATAAACTCTAAACCACCCTTTGGTATCAAATACACCAACTAATTCTTGAGGTAATATCGGCAATTCAACATTATCTAAGTAGAAGTATGAGTATTTGTTTGTTACACCATCAGCGGTTTCATCTGGGTATAGAGATTTGTTAATAATTGCATCTTTAGAACCCCTAATTGCCACAAAATCTATTACATTCTGATACTCATTATAAATATTCGGATTTGAGAATGTTTGACCTGTTAAATCGGTTTCAATACCCCAAACAACTTTCTTTGGAGTAAATGATTTTTTAACTTGTGGCTTCTCATCATAAGTTTCAGGTAGTAAGTAAGCGTTCACCACCATAGTGAAAGATGTTCTAATGATTCTCTCTGAACCTTCTCCAACTTCTTGTTGGTTATCAAAGGAATCAATTCTCGTTCTGAATTTGAATCCATTTTCTTTACCCCAATATCTATCCGTAGCGTATTGGAATTGTTCTACAATAGCGTTCATATGTTCGGTGAATGATGTCCAAATCATTACCTCATAAGTTACCGTTACATAATCAGGTACCGATACCTCATATTGTTCAAAAGGTCTACTTGCTCCTAATTGTAATGAGAATCGTTCGTATCTATTTTTTTGAGAATATTTTTTATAAGCTGGTAAGGTGTTTACATCTTTGAATTGAGCCATTCCATCTTGTCTATCGATGGAGTTCCTCTTAAACATTACCAAAGGAATTTGAATCTTACCTCTCTGGTCTCTCAAATATCCTTGCGCTCTAGCATTGTTCCATCTTTCCGCATTTCCATAAAGAAGAGGAACTTTAACTTTGTTTCCATTCTCTTCAACATCAGGAATTACAGTATCCACCATATACTCTGCAATAGTAGAATCAATATCCAATAGTTTCACACCTTTGGTGAATTCTTTTTGGATACTTCTTTGTAATGCTCTATTTGTTTCCTTCTTATTCATTAGATAACTCTTTCTTCAGTTTGAATCGAACTTCTTCTAGTCATAAATGTTGAACATATGATTGAGAATTTCTCTCCACTCTGTCCACCAATTAATTGGTCCTCTCTAACATTATCAATTTCGAAATATGCATCGTTGTGATAAATGATATCACCAATCTCTGGGTAGAATCCTTTATCTTCTAATGTGAATCGATTAAATCTAAATTCCACATTCTGTCCACTATCAGGCCCAAATCCTTCGTAAGATACACCAGTATCTTCTCTCTCAATCACTGCGGTGGTTTGTAAACCTTGATAATAGGATTTGTTTAGGGATTCTCCATATAGATTCGTTTTAACATCCTCTATGACAAGTTTATATAGAACGACAGTAGTTTCAATTACTGCGTCAACTAACTCCTTTGAAATACTCTTAAAGAAGTTTATATCTCTATCTAAAGCGAATCTTGGCATATCCTTATCCAGTATAAATCATTAATGGAACTTTTCTCAACATTTCTTGTTGGTGGTCTGCTTCATGTGCTCTCACCTCAAACTGATTCTTTCTACTCAACTCTTCTAAATTTTCTCTGAGTTGTTCCATTAGCATATCTTTTTCAGTTTGAGCTTCTGACCTCAGAGCGGCTCCATCTAATGATATTTCTGAACCAGGTATAGGTACTGAACTATATTTTTCTCTAATTGCTCCCAACAATTCTTTTGCTAAAGCAAGTGTGTATTTTCTAATCCACTGTCTACCCACATCATTGATGGTAGAATATGGGATGAAATCATATCCAATATTTGCGTAATCGGAAACTACATTATCAGTTACAATGGTTTCGTTTTCAACAAATTCATCAGATACAAAATATTCAAACCATAATTTACCGGAAGTTGTTGGTATTGGGAATATTTGTAATTTGTTATTTACAATATTAAAAGAGTGTGCGGATTTACGGAATTCATCATTGAACTCAATTGCTTGGATTCTTAATAAATCTTCGTAAAGCGGCATTAAGATAAATTGTGCTGCAGGTGAGAATGAACCAAATCCGAATTCATCAATCAAATTAAGTGTTCCTTGTCCACTTACTGAATAAGGGTCAAAGAATCTATTGATTGCTGGAGTT
>Ga0209137_1004113_pt1 | contig 11776 bp, 8 predicted proteins | sample SaaInl5LU_22_DNA_FD_184642 | JGI IMG/M metagenome (GOLD analysis project Ga0209137, IMG submission 184642) | Marine microbial communities from expanding oxygen minimum zones in the Saanich Inlet - ESP_105LU_22_DNA (SPAdes) (version 2) | ecosystem: Environmental > Aquatic > Marine > Intertidal...
GTTCCTATAAACAGATAAAAGGGGCACTTCCCCCAGAGTTCATTACGGCAATGCAACCTTTTGTTGATGAACACATTGCGCTTTATGGCGCTAAAACCCAAGATTTACGTTGCGAAAAGCGAGCAGCGATTGGCTCGCATATTAAGATGGTTATTTGTGAGAAACGTTACTATTAGTTTTGTTGAATGACCCATTCAAAGAGGCGACACTTCATTTCAAACATTGAAGTGTCGCCTTTTTACTTCTTTAGCTACCTGTAACGCGTTATCGCTTTAAATATTCTCTGATCACATAATGCAATATGCCGCCATGCTCAAAATACGTAAACTCGTTAGACGTATCGATTCTTATGTCCATGGTGATCGTATTTTCGTTTCCATCACCGTCGACGTAGCTTACCTCAACGTCTTTTTGTCCACGTGATACCGGCGCAATAGAGAAGGTTTCTGTGCCTTTAATATCTAAGCTGTCTGCACTATCACCTGCTTTAAACTGAAGAGGTAAAATACCCATACCAATTAAATTAGAGCGATGTATACGTTCATAACTTTCTGCAAGCACCGCTCTTACGCCCATTAATGAAGGCCCCTTAGCAGCCCAATCACGACTTGACCCCGTGCCGTACTCTTTCCCACCAATAACAATTGCTGGTACGCCTTCTTCTTTATAACGCATGGCTGCATGGAAGATAGACATAGAATCCCCGCTGGGGAAATGCGTTGTTGCGCTGCCCTTTGTGCCTGGCGCCAGTTGATTTTGAAGACGCACATTGGCAAATGTACCTCGCATCATAACCTCATGGTTTCCTCGGCGAGAACCATACGAGTTGAAATCGGCAGGTGACACACCATTTTCCTGCAAATACTCACCTGCAGGACTGTCTGGCGCAATGGCTCCGGCTGGCGAAATATGGTCTGTTGTAATTGAGTCGCCGACCTTAACAAGGCATCTTGCCTTTTCTATTGGTTCTAACGCTTTCGGCGTTGCTTCCATATCTTCAAAAAACGGAGGATGCTTAATATAGGTAGAGTCAGGCCAATCGTATACAGACGCATCACTCACAACCAAGTCATTCCACACCCCGCTGCCTTTGAAAACATCAGCATATTTTTGTTTGAAAATATCGCCCGTAACGTACTTTGCAATATGGGATTGAATTTCGTCTTCTGTCGGCCATAAGTCTTTTAAATAGACCAATTCACCGTCGTTTCCTTTGCCAAGCGCTGCGGTGGTAATATCAACATTCATATTTCCAGCCAATGCGTATGCCACAACGAGCGGTGGTGATGCTAAATAGTTCGCAGCCACATCTGGATGAATGCGCCCTTCAAAGTTACGGTTGCCCGATAAAACCGACGTGACCGTCAGCTTCGCTTTGCGAATAGCACCACTGATTTCTTCTGGTAATGGGCCAGAGTTACCGATACACGTAGTACAACCGTACCCTACCAGGTTAAAACCAAGCGCCTCTAAAGGTTCCATTAACCCTGCATCTTCTAAGTACTGGGTTACGACCTGCGACCCCGGTGCCAATGATGTTTTCACCCATGGCTTGCGCGTTAAGCCTTTTTCTGCCGCCTTTTTGGCCACCAAACCTGCTGCAACCAAGACTGATGGATTTGACGTATTAGTACAGCTAGTGATGGCAGCAATGACTATTGCACCATCTTCTAAATTAAATTGCTCACCATTGAACGATACATATGAATCATGTTCTTCATCGACTTCGGCAAAATCACCGCCTTCGGCAACGAAGTCGGTTTCTTCGTCTAACACTTTCACATCAATCTGTGAGCGGTGCCATTCGTTAAATGCACTTGCCGCTGCATCGAGTGCTATGCGGTCTTGTGGTCGTTTAGGCCCTGCGATAGAGGGGACTACATCGCCAAGGTCTAGCGATAATGACTCATGATACTCGGCATCTTTATCGTTATCGTCGTGCCATAATCCGCTTTGCTTCGCATATGCTTCAACAAGCGCGATTTGTTGTTCATCTCTACCGGTCAATCGCAAGTAATCAAGCGCAACGTCGTCAATAGGGAAGATACCGCAGGTAGCACCATATTCTGGTGCCATATTCGCAATGGTAGCTCTGTCGGCCGTAGTAAGGTACTTAAGCCCAGGACCATAAAACTCAACAAACTTACCCACAACACCATGTGCACGTAATTGCTGGGTAATAGTGAGCACCATATCAGTAGCCGTTACGCCAGCGGGTAAACGCCCAGACAACCTAAAGCCAACTACATTAGGTAATAACATGGTTACTGGCTGACCAAGCATTGCGGCCTCTGCTTCTATACCACCAACGCCCCAACCTAGAACACCTAGACCGTTAATCATTGTGGTATGTGAATCGGTCCCTACCAGCGTATCCGGATACACCAATGTGTCGCCATCCACTTCTTTCGTAAAGGCACATCGAGCAAGGTATTCAAGATTCACTTGGTGAACAATTCCTCGCCCTGGCGGTACAACCTTAAAGTTCTCGAAGTTAGATTGGCCCCATTTGAGGAATTGATAACGCTCTTTATTTCTTTCAATTTCAATATCGGTATTTTTTTCAAGTGCGTTTTCTTGAGCAAAATAGTCGACCATAACGGAGTGATCTATCACTAACTCAACAGGGTTAAGAGGGTTAATCGCTTGCGCATCACCGCCTAATTTATCAATCGCATCTCGCATTGCGGCAAGGTCGACAATAGCAGGTACGCCGGTGAAATCTTGAAGAATGACTCGCGCAGGAACAAATGCTACTTCATGTTCGCTAGGGTCGTTAATATTCCATTGCGCAACATGTTCAATATCTTCGCTTGATACGAAGTCTTCGTTTTCATGGCGAATAAGGTTTTCTAGCAGCACTTTAATGCAAAATGGCAGTCGTTCTAGAGCGTATTTGCCCTGAAGCTTGTCGAAACTGGTTGCTTGATAAGTCTTTCCATTTACTTCCAACGATGAAAAAGATTGATATGACATGCGCTCACCATCCTTATTTGCTTTGCGTGAAAATGACAGCTTATGTCGCAAGAAAGGGGCGCTGGCAACCGTGATTTACTTGCACATGTACGCTCGGTTTTCTTCAACACAAACTGCTTGTTGGCAATGTATACGTGTAAAGCATGAAAAAAAGTTCATGTAGTGAGGTAAACAGGTTAAGCGGTTATTTACACTTTCACGTTAACATTTTGGCAACAATCATATTTAAATTAGGAAGTACACAGAGTATTCTATCGCCTCGGCATTGATGAGCAGCCCATGGCCTCACTCATTGGTAAAAAACAGTAATTTTAAAAGACGTACTAATGACTCATCCACTGGTTAAAAAGCATGATCTTATTCCCCACCCTGAGGGCGGTTTTTACAAGCAAATCTATAGCGCTAATACACACGTAAGTTCGCCATATCACGGACAAATACGTCCTGCGGTTACACATATTTACTTTCTTTTATTAAAAGGCCAAGTGAGTCGATTTCATCGCGTACTTCACGATGAAATATGGAACCACTATGAAGGCGCACCGTTACGTTTATTTCAATTGCACCAACAGCAACTTTGGGAACAGCGTATAGGTGGTAAAGAAGATGAATATGCCTGTGTGGTAGAAGCAGGCCGGTATCAAGCTGCTGAGTCGATGGGCGACTATTCGCTTGTAGGGTGTAGTGTTGCCCCTGGCTTCGACTTTGCGGATTTTAGTTTTATAGAAGAACCGTCTATGAAACACTGGATAGAAGTATCGCACCCCGACATGTATCGATTCGTATAGCACACAATGCTGCCCCAAAGCAGCACGTGAAAGTCGCAATAGTGAGTCAATTCCGATGGTACTACCTGCGTATTTCCTGCGTCAGGCGCTGGATTTTTCGCTTCTGATCAACGATGATACGTGACAGTTTTTTCATATACGTCTGAACGTCTATTCGCTAGTCAATCATCAGACTCTTTTACTTTAACGCCGCAGGTAACATTACTATGTATAAACTGGTACTTATTCGTCATGGAGAAAGTCAGTGGAACCTTGAAAACCGTTTCACAGGCTGGCACGACGTAGACTTAACTGACACAGGGGTAGCGCAAGCTAAAACCGCCGGTCAGTTGCTTAAAGATGCAGGTTTTGAATTCGACCAAGCGTACACGTCTGTATTGCTTCGCGCGATCAAAACACTCAACATTGCACTTGAAGAGATGGGTCAACACTACTTAGCCGTAGAGCGTCACTGGCGTTTGAATGAGCGTCATTATGGTGCTCTTACTGGTTTAGATAAAGCAGAAACGGCAGCGAAACACGGTGAAGACCAAGTAAAAATTTGGCGTCGTAGTTTCGATATCCCACCACCAGCAGTGGGTGACGATAGCGAACATTTTCCTGGCCACGATAGCCGTTATAGTCATGTTGATGCCGACATTCTTCCTCGCGGAGAAAGTTTGAAGCTGACCATTGAACGTGTGCTTCCATATTGGCACGATGTTATTCGCCCAGACATTCAAAACGGTAAGCGCGTGATTATTGCTGCGCACGGTAACAGCCTTCGCGCCCTAGTAAAATACTTAGACGATATGTCTGATGAAGATGTACTGAGCCTAAATATTCCTACTGGTGTGCCACTGGTTTACGAACTAGATGAAAACTTAAAGCCGATTTCTAAGGAATACCTTGGTGATGCGGACGCTATCAAAGCCATGATGGATGCGGTAGCTAAGCAAGGCAAAGCAAAATAAGCGCATATTAAATACATAAGTTAGTGGGCTGCTTGTGCAACGGTGCAAGCAGCCCTTTTTATTTATGGCACACAATAAATGGGAAAAATTGGCAAACCTTTTCCTAACTCTCTACATTAGTCTAACGCCCTAAGTAAACATGCATGGTGAACACGAATGTCAGATCTAGAAATTGCTCGAAAAGTCGCACAGTTTAAATCGGCAAACACACTACTAACAGGCCATGGTGCCCTTAGCGCATTACCTGAACACCTTGCTTTACTTGGCGTTTCAAGGCCCGCAATTATTACCGATAAAGGGGTAAGCAGCTCGGGCATATTACGCTTTGTTACTACCTTATTAGCCGCACCAGCGGTATTAATTATTGATGACATTCCGCCAGAGCCTGAAGTGGCCATTATTGATGTTAAACGTCGGCAACTTGCTGAACACAAGGTTGATGGCATTATTGCGGTGGGTGGCGGTAGCGCCATTGATAGCGCTAAGGTGTTAGCCGCTACGTACGGGTTTAGTGGCGAACTCCACTCTCTTTTTGGTGAAGGCCTTGTGCCTTCAAGAACACTTCCATTGGTTGCTATTCCAACTACCGCAGGCACGGGGTCGGAAGTGACCAATATTGCTATATTGTCTGACGAGAAAGCGCAGTTAAAGAAAGGCATTGTTAGCCCCTATTTGTTGCCCGACGTGGCCATTGTTGCACCAGAGATGACGGTTACCTGCCCTTCGCATATCACCGCTGCAAGCGGCGTTGACGCCTTTGTTCATGGCCTTGAGGCTTTTATCTCAGTGAACGCCAGCCCCATTACCGACGCGTTGGCAATAAAAGCCATGCGCCTTATTTATCACGCCCTTCCTCTGGCGTATGCTGACGGCAATAATATAGAGGCACGAGAAGATATGGCAACCGGCAGCCTAATGGCAGGGTTGGCTTTTGGTAATGCGGGTGTGGGCGCAGTGCATGCTTTGGCTTATCCGTTAGGCGGGCGCTACCATCTTTCGCATGGTATGAGCAATGCCGTTATGCTTCCGCATGTCATGCGTGTTAATGCTCCGTCTTGCGAAACAAAGCTTCTTGAAGTGGCAGCTGCGTTAGGAATAGACGAGAAGGACCATACCACGACTATTGATGCCCTACTCGATGCTATAGAACAGCTGTGTCGAACGGTAAATATTCCGGAGTCGCTACGGGCGTTTGACATACCAGAAAGTGATATTAGGCAGTTAGCGGAAGATGCCAGCAACGTCACACGATTATTACGTAATAACCCCAAAGTGCTTAGCGTTGACGACATTGAAGCGATTTATCGAGCTGCATACTAAGACGCCTCACCCAACCAAAAAGCTTCATGGCGAGCCAACTACACGTTATTATAGTGCCACCATATCGTTGTAGGTACCCTTCTAATGAACGAGTTTTTTAGCGCTATATCGAAAGCACTCAGCCCGTATTACACCGAAATGAGTATTATGCTTATGGCAACCATTTTGGTGGTATACGGCGATATTATAAATGGCCATGTAAAACGCTTTTTAGCGCCTTATCATTTTACTATTCGGGTTAGCTTGTTTGTCGTGTTGTGCGCGTTTGGCTACGGTGCACTTACATTATACGGTGCACCATTCTTAAAACATGTTATTGCGTATTTACCGTGGCAGTACCAGGGCGCGGGGTTTGTTGCGGCATTTCTGACGATTGGCTTTTTGGCTGAGCGACGCCGGTACATTTGACTGCACACTACGCAGGCTGCTATGCGGCAGCGTTGCGCTGGTGTTGTTCTACAAACTTCTTGGGCGATACCCCTTTAATACGTTTAAATGTGGTCGAGAAGTACGATGCAGTACCAAACCCAACATCTAAACACGCATCGGTTACGGTGGCACCGCTTAACAGCTGTGGTGTCGCCTTATCCACTCTAAAGCGAGTTAGGAATTCACTAAAGTTATATTCAAAGAGTTCTGATAATTTTCGATTCAAACTTCTCGAGCTTATCAACATTGCTTTGGCAGCTTTATCCCGGTTAAACGATTCGTCTTTATAGTGACTTTCCAGCACAGAAATAAAATTGAGATAGAACGACATATCCTTTTCAAGAACCAGTTCTGGGATGATAAGGCTTTTAGGAGTATGACTGATTTCATTCTCGTTAGGTGCTTCAGATAAACTATCGCGCAAAGATAACTGGTGAGCAATTCTAAGAAGAAACTCTTCATTAGACACTGGCTTAGTTAAGAAACAATCAACCTTTTTCGAAAACGCTTTTCGTTTTTCCCTCTCATCAGAACATGCTGTTAATACAACAATTGGCATATTTTCATTTAGTTTTCTGACTTCATCGGTAAACGATAAACCGTCCATAGGTGACATCATTAAGTCGCTAATAACGAGATCTATAGTATATGTATTCAAAAGCGTTAATGCCTGTTTACCATTACTTGCAACCAGACACCTATATTTATTCGTAAGTAACGAAAATAGATAAGAACGAAACTGCCGGTTGTCATCAACAATGAGCAGTGTTTTTCGTTCTGCCCATTTCTGCAGAGCTTCTTCGGCCGTCTCAATCTCATTAATAAATGTAACGTCATCAACCGGCAGCTTCACAACAAATTTTGCGCCGTTACCGGGTGCGCTTTCTACTGAAATGTTCCCTTGATTAAGTTTTACCAGACTCTTTACCAGAGACAATCCTATTCCCGCGCCCTCTTCATCTCCCGCATGAGCGCGCTCAAATCGTTCAAATATAATATCGTGAGATTCTGGAGCAATACCTTCTCCATTGTCTGAAACAGAAATTTTCAATGCCTTATCATCACACGACGCAGATACCACAATAGCACTGTGAGCAGGACTATATTTAACCGCGTTTTCTACTAGATTGCTGACTATCTTCTCTAAACTATCGGTTATCAGTGATACGGTTTGATTGCCGCGTATTTTGACATCAATTGTTTGACGCTTTTGATGAGCTAGAGGCTCTAGGCTCGTAATTATTTGTTTGAGGTCATTCAAGCTATAGTTTTTATACAGTAGACTTTTATCTTCTATCGAGGGACCTGTGGCATTCATCTGTGCAACGAGTTGTTGGAGCCGTCTTGCATTTTGGTCTAATGAAACCCACGCTTCCGATATTGAAGCTTTGTCTGATTTACTCGATTCCAGCGCGCCTAGCATCATTTGAACAGGTGTTCGCATTTCATGAACAAGATCTCGTATGTGCCGTTCCCTACTGCGTAGCATTTTCTCAAATTTTGACTGCCCATCAGTAAGTTCATAACGCGTGACCCAGCGGTAAAAAGGATGCTCATGCATTCGTAATACTAGGGTTTGAAAGTAGCTGCGCTTATAAGCGAATATTACCGTGATGACGAATAATAAGTAGATTAACCATGCAATGGTTGATAGATAAAAAGGAGGAGAGATATAGAATAAAACCGAACTTATCGGCTGGCTGTTATCATCACTGGCGACTCTTGTTTGCAATTCATACTGCCCAAAGCCTAAATCTGAAAATAACAGCGTTGCATGAGACTCAGGGTGGGTTTTCCAAGCATCGTCGTGCCCTAGTAACCGGTATTGAAGCAGGTGGTCATTATTATTTAAGAGGCTCGTCGAACTCATGCTGACTGTGAGATTTTTTATATAACCTTTTATATCAAACGCATGTCCTTGAATATCTGAAAAGAATTGGGTCGATATGTCGTCAGAATCCAACCAACTGAACATTTTAAATTGCATGTGTGATTTTCTTCTAAACTCAGTATTTAGGGCTGTTAGCATGCGCTTTTCATTTATAAGGTAAGTATACTTGTCACCTAAAATAACGATGTGACTGTCTATTTTAAAAATACCTCCATATTCAAAGTCTCTATCTACAACTCCAACTCTATCTGCTACATCAAAAGTTATATCATTTTCGCTGTCATAAACAAAAAGGCCTGAATTCGTAGAGATCCATACATTACCTTTGGCGCTAACTAAAGCTCCCCTTATAAACTTTAAGTGTTTTAGATTGAATTGATTAGTATCAACTAACTGTTGGTTATCTAAAGCTAATCCTCTTAAACCACTTCCCGTAGTGCATAAGAATAAATGCCCAGAATACTCAAATATACAGGTTATACCCTGCCATCCCTCTTCATCTTGGCCAATGCTCTTCCATTTAACTCTAGATAATTGAATATGTATGACATCGAATTCGTCGTAAGCAACAAGTTCACCTGAAGAGAGCAGTAAAGTATTTACAATATTTTTTGGTGCGGGTATCAGATCAATTATTTTTTTTTCAGAAACTAAATAATATCCAGCCGCTTCAACATCATCAAAATAAGCGTAAAACTGCTTATCACTTACCTTAACAATATGGCTATTATTACGTGAGCAGTATTCGTTAGTGATGCCATTTTCGCTAGAAAGTAATTCAAAAAGTAAGGACTCCTTAGTAACACAGGACGAGTTATAATTATCTTCTTCTACGGTCGAAATTTGACCGAAATCAGACATTAAACTGAAAAGCCCTTGTGTTGTTGCTACGATCGCATTCCCTTCACTTATCAGTCCAAAATCTGTAATATTTTTCGTGAACAGTTCATTTTTATGATGCATTAAATTTACGGATTTATGGCCTTCTGTAATGGCTATCAAACCTAGTTGAGAAGATGCAATGAGCACCTCTCCACTAGAGATACTATCAATTACAGCAACGTTCTTGATGTCGTCCGATGTGAGGACAGGATTCATAAATGGCATAGAAGTAATTTTGTGTTCTGTCAGACGATAAACGCCCCCAGCAGCAACCCATAACTCTCCATTTGCTGTTTTGTGGATGTCCTCTATCGGAGCCGTTATTGTTAGATCATGTGAATAATCAATAAAATTGGGCGTGCTGTTTTCCAACGACCAAGTATACATGCCAGTGTCACCAGCAAAGAAATTGTCCTCATCTATAGAAAAAACCGAAGTAACATAATTGAGTTCGGGGAAATGTTCTTCAATAGAATAAACTTCAACGTTTTGCTCGTTTGGTGTTATCGATAGAAACCTATTGTGCGAACTGACTAAAAACGCTCCATTAATTGTTAAGGCCAAGGAGTAAACATTGAGCAACTTCCCAGGCCCTAAATCTGACAACCAATCAACTTGCGATAAAGTTTCTTTCTGAAACAAAAGAATGCCGTTTATAACAGATAAAATAACATGGTCTTCGGACATTTCTATCGCCCATGAATCTGACGCTTCTGTAACTTCAGTAAATACTTGCTCTGAAATGTGACTGTTAAGATCTAACCTAAAAACACCTACAGAATACTCAACTATCCATAGGAAACCATCCGGATCATAATGTATATCTGAGATCAGCCCAGAACTAGCACTGCTGCTTTTGTAATTAAGTTTACTCGCTGTGCCACCGACAAATTCGAACACCCCATTTTCAGAGGCAATGTAAATAGTGTCACCGATTGTCTCGATGTCTTTAATGACTCCCGTCGAAACATTATCTAATTCGGTCTTTTCCCTTAAAGAAAAGTCGGAGGCGTAAGAAAAGTAACTGAGAAAAAGGCCAAAAACACCTAAAATTGAGCCAATAATAACTTGCAGTCCATGTCCACGATAAAGTGTCCTTTTCGTCATATCCCTTTGACCTTAACTCTTTTAAGTTTTAAACGCTAATTAAGCAAACAATCAAGTTTACTAGAGAGGAAGTAGTATGAATATCGAACAACAATCGCACATGCAAGTACTTAATAAAGAAGATTATACTAAAGTATACGGGGGAGGTTCTAATGGATTACTGAGCACAATGGAAATTCAAGAGCTTATGCCCGTGGGCGAAGTAAAACCCAAAAAACCCGGTACTCGTGCCCTATACCATGAGCCATTTCATACCGGCATTTTCGGCAGCTAGTTGGTCATAAATGAAATCACCCACATAAAGGCAGTCTTCTGCGTTAAGCTGCCATTGCTTTGCCACCATTAATAAAGCGGTTGGGTCTGGTTTGGCGGGGGCGTCTTCTCGTGTTAGCACAATATCGATAGGAATAGCGTTGTTTGCGAGTTTTATGGCGGTTGCTTCGCGGCAGTTTCTAGTCACTATAGCCATAGGTAAATTATGTGCTAGCGCTTTTTCTACCATTTGTTTACCAATAGGCAGCCACTTGGCATTTTTTGCGTCGTCTAATTCATGCTGTAATATCGTATTGTGTGCGTTTTGTTTGGCAACATCACACCCTAAATTATCTACGAAAGTAAGCACGTCTTCGTCGTGAGGACAGCCAATTTCGTTACGAATTTTGGTGAAATTTAAGCTCGACTCTACAAGCGTACCGTCTAAATCAAAAATAACGCCTTTAATACCGTCTAAATTCATTTTTACTTCACCGTACTTAATATCAACTGTGCTTTGCAGCGTTGGCAAACTATTCGTTGATAACCTTTACGCCGTTAACGCTAGTTTGGTGCATTTTATACTTACACAAACGTGAAGTTTGCATTAGCATAGCCGCTCTTTTTCTTCACGTGCGCGCACGCGTACAACTTATAATGGCGGGTGTAATGGGTGTATTTGCAGCGTTAGGTACTGCGCTTTGCTGGGCAATAGCCGCACGGCTATTTAGCGCTACCGGAAATGCGTTTTCGCCGCTTTCTATGAATTTCTGGAAAGGGGTAGTGTCCATTGCCATATTGGCCGGTGTGTTGGCGGTATTTCCACCCGCCCCCTATAACATGCAAGATGTGGTGTGGCTGTTATTAAGCGGTCTTATTGGTATCGGCATAGGTGACACCTGCTTCTTTAAGGCGCTGAAAAGCATTGGCGATAGTCAGGCGGTACTAGTGGCCGAAACGCTTGCTCCTTTATTCACTGCACTATTTGCCATGGCATTCATTGGCGAGTGGATAACATGGCAGCAATGGGTGGGCGTAGCGGTTGTCCTCTTTTCTGTCGATATGGTTATTAAAGCACGTAAGCGAAGCGCCACACATATCTTTGCTACATCAGGTTATTTATACGGTGTAGGAGCAGCTTTGTGCCAAGCTGTGGGGGCTGTGGTTAGCCGTGACAT
>Ga0209137_1004114_pt1 | contig 11773 bp, 4 predicted proteins | sample SaaInl5LU_22_DNA_FD_184642 | JGI IMG/M metagenome (GOLD analysis project Ga0209137, IMG submission 184642) | Marine microbial communities from expanding oxygen minimum zones in the Saanich Inlet - ESP_105LU_22_DNA (SPAdes) (version 2) | ecosystem: Environmental > Aquatic > Marine > Intertidal...
ACCCTTAAACAAATTACTAAGAAAAAAATTATTTATAACAAAACAAAAAATATCTTAACTACAAATTAATTACTTTATCCGGCAAAAAATGGAATGTAGATGAATATATGTCGATAGTAAACCAATTTTTACAGGGTCAAAATTTCAACTAGCCTTAAGTGTAGGTGCATTGAGTGAAATGCATTAACCCAGCATTCAGCCGAGGAAAAACCCTCAAATCCTTACGTTATTCTGTTTCTAAGGGTCGTGGAAATCCTGATCCGGATCTATTTTTCGCGAAAAACCACGCCAGATGCACGCTCAAGCGGCGTTAGAATATAGTTGAGGATAGATCTCTTTTTGCCAATAATATCAATAACAACCGTCATACCCGGGATCATATTCACAGGTTCGGGCGACTTCGAGAACCGCGGATCTGGGATTTCGATGATTGTCTCATAAAATGGCGGACGGTTATCTTCTACAGTTGTATTCTGAGCAATCCGCTGGATCCGCCCCTTCATACTACCAAACCTCGCCACGTCATACGCGGAGAGGGACACATTCGCCTGTTGATTTACGACAACGTTTGAAACGTCTTCCGCGAGTAGCTTGGCGCGTACGAGAACAAACTGCTCATCAGATACGATTTCCACCAAGGTTGTTCCGCCTTGAACGACGGCACCGATGGTTGTCACGTGGACAGCTGAAACGATGCCGCTGGCTGGGGCTCGAACATCGGCATATTCGACTTTGGCTTTGAAAGCCTCTTCGCGCGCGCCGGCTTGATTGGCAGTTTTTTTAACTTCGGTAAGCTCAGACGATACAGATGACTTAAATTCTGCAATCATCGAATCGTATTCTTCACGCATACGATCTGCAGCTAGTCCGGCCAATTCAGCAGCACCAGCTGCTTGAGCAAGTTTATTTTGAACATCGAGAAGCTTAAGCCGCGGCTCAAGCCCTTCATTTACCATGGGCGTCAGGATCCCAATTTCCTCGCGAAAGTTTTTCTCCTGCGTGCTAGCCATTTTGCCTTCCGCCTCATATTCCTTGATCGAGCGGTTCGCGACGGTCAGCTTTTTATCGAGTGCGCTTCGTCTGCTTTTAAACAAAGCCTCTTCGGCAACCACTAAATTCGGCGCCACTTCAATAAGAAAACTCGGGAATACAGGCTTATCAGCCATGGCAATTTCAGCTTCCAGGCGAGCCTGAGTAGCGATAGCGCCAAGACGTGTTATTTCATTATCGTCAAAATTGGCGAGGGCATCTTCATCTTCAAGGCTGAATAAGACCTGCCCCTTCTCAACCCTATCCCCCAAAGAAACCGCGATAGAGCGGACGGAACCCGGCATTCTGTTTTGGACAACCTGAACGTCACTGGCAGGAATAACCACGCCTTCCGCACGAACAACTTCATCCAGCTCTGCAAAAAAGGCCCATAGAACAAAAATCAGAAAGAACGATCCTATAAACATAAAGATTTGATTGCTGCGACGCGGCTCAGCAATATTTTCCAAATCCATATCATCGGGATTGAGATCCAGAGACTGGAGGATTTTTTCAGGTGTGGGCTGCATAAGCCCCAACGCCAACTCCCTGAATGCAACAACACGTGGATGTTCTTTAAGACGAACGAGAACCGGAAAGCGTTTCTCCAATACCAACCAACCAGAGAGAACTATGCCAAAAATAGCCGCAATCAATTTGCCAATAGGTTCCCAAACAAGTTTTAGAATGTGTTTTATCTGGTTCATTTATCTTCTTTAGTTCCGGTTTAAGAAGCGGTTTGCGGCTTCAAGATTTCATCACGTGGACCATCTGCAATCACCCGCCCACGTTCCATAATAATAACTCGATCAACAAGATGAAGGAGTGCACCGCGGTGCGTCACGAAAACACAAGTTTTACCTTTAGTATTCTTATCGAGCGATTGAACGATATATTGCTCCCCCCCCGAGTCGAGTGAAGAGGTCGGCTCATCCATAAGAAAGATCGACGGCTTAGCAATTAAGCCCCGAGCGATTGCTAAAGTTTGCTGCATACCAGCAGACAGTTCTTTACCGCGCTCGGATAATTTGAAATCAAAACCACCCTGAAGCGTTCCAAGAAAATTATGCGCTCCCGAGGCTGCGGAAGCTTCGATTAGCTCCTGATCCGTCGCGTCCGGGTTACCCATAAGAATATTTTCACGTATCGTGCCCGAAAATAAAATAGGGTTCTGCAACACAACAGCCATGTTCCTACGCATATCCTCGTGCCGAAATTGACGGATGTCCGTATTATCAATCATCACAAAACCTGAGCTTTGCTCATAAATTCCGGCCAAGACCTCAAGCAATGTCGTTTTGCCCGAGCCAACCTTGCCAAGTATAGCAACGCGCTCCCCTGCCTTTATCTCTAGCGAAATATCGTTTAACGCCGGCTCGGCTTGTCCAGGATAAGTGAAGGTCAAATTCTTCAACGAAATACTACCGGCAACTTTTTCACGCTTAACTTGATCCAGCCGCTTTTCTTCTTCTGTCTCGGCAGACAATATTTTATCGAGATTATTATAGGCGGCCGCGCCTTGGTTCAGCTTTCCTAGCAAGTTGGTAATCTGCCCCAATGGCGCCAGTGTGCGCCCAGACAAAATCACACAGGCAATCAGCTGCCCCATTGTCAGATCACCGGCACTAATCAGATAAACGCCATAAACAATAATCCCAATTTGGCTAAACTGCTGACCGGATTGTGTAAAGGTTTGCACCAACTGGCTCGCATATTTTCCTTTATGGGAAATCGCGCTCTGGGTTGCTACAGACTTCATCCAACGACGGTGAAGTGTATCGATACCCCTTACGGTTTTAAGCGTCTTAATGGCGCCGATCATTTCCACCATCACCGACTGTTTGTTTTGTCCTTGTTCCAAATTATCCTTCGACAAGCGCTTAATGAGCGGCTGCAAAAACAGGCCGAATATAATAACAACAGGAACAATTAAGGCTGGAATAACAGCGACCATTCCACCGATTGAGAACAGAACAATGATAAATAATATAATAAATGGAGCATCGGCAAAAACCGTGAAGCTAGCTGAACCAATCATTTCCTTAAGAAAATCAAATTCACGCACGACACTGGCAAGTGAGCCAGTGGATCGACGGTCGAGAAATACTTCGCGGTGCAGAACCTTATCAAACAACCGGTCCGATACGCTACGGTCAATTCTCGCGCTCGCATAATCGATAAAGATGCTACGGATCATTTTCATGATGAAATCAAACACCAAGATGACGCCCATAATAAAGGTCAGCGCCCAGAGGCTCTCCATAGCTTGGTTAGGTATCACCCGGTCATAAACCGTCATAATGTAAAGCGATGACGCGAGAGCAAAAAGGTTGATAAGCACAGAGGCGGAGATCACCTGCAGATAGGTTTTCTTACAAGCGATGATACCGCCCCAGAACCAATGGTTAACCAGTTGGTCGGCCTTCTTTGAACGCGAACCTTCTTCTACCGCATCATCTAGCATTGAGGTTGCTCCAGAGATATCGCCAAGATATCAACAAGTTGGTCGTTTAGTGAATAAATCTGCGCGCGTGTATTCTCGAGCTCGGCGATGACGCTGGCTTGCTGAATTTCTAAGTCGCCCAACTTATCTGACAAGGATGCCAATAATGGGAAATTCGATTGCGTAGCTTCTTGCAAACGAGCCACATCCGCCAAGCGCGATGATAAAGCAGCGATCTGATTTACATTGTCTGCACTTGCTCGCGCTAAATCGTTCAACTGACTAACAAGGTCGGAGGCGGTCACGTCGTGATCGCGCATAATGCTGCGTTCTACGGACGCCAGACGTCTCATCTGTGAGGCAACGGCGCGGCGACGGTTTTTGTTTTCTCCGCCATCATAAAGCGGCATCGACAGGCTTAGGTTACCTGTCGCTTCATAAGCACGACAGTCTTGCCTTAACCGTTGAACGTTGCCAAAAATATCTGAGCCAGTAACCATACCGCAACTATCTTGCTCTTGGATATCCCAAGCCCGACCAGCGAGCTCAGCCTGCACTTTTGGGAAACGTGATCGGCTCAGCTTCTTATCTTCAAGCTTCGCAATTTCGCGGTCCAATTCATTCTGGCGATAGCTAAGCGACGCCTCCACGCCCATTGGGACTGGATTTTCTTCGCGCAAATTCACAAACATAGAACGAAGTGCCGCAGCCTCTTCGAGGCTCACGCCATATTGTGTTTTAAGACTTTTGACTAAACTCTCATATCTTAACGTCGCGGACTGCAAAAGCCCCTCGCGCTGAAGAACCATTAAACTTAGCTCTTTGACTTCTGTCAGCGTTCCGGCCCCGAGCTTATATTTTTTTTCTGTATTGGAGAGAACAAAATTCATCTGGTCCAGAGTTTGCTGACCAATAACAACAGCCTTGGCCGCCGCATCCAACTTGAAAGATAAATCTAAAAGCCCAAGCGTCTGCGCATCCGCGGTCTCGCGATTTAATAGACGAGCCTTGGTTGTTTTTTCACGCTCAACTTGAACTGTATTTCCTGTTACGCCCCAATCATAAAGTAACTGGCTAATGGATAACGTGGCATTTACACCCTTGCCATCATATTCAGGGCTATTGGTTCCGCCAAACTCATCCGACCGTGTGGTCTTATCAACGAGCTTATCACCGCCGGAAATATTAGCCGATAATTTTGGGAAATACGCTGTCTTGGCAACACTGATGCCTATTTTGCTCTCGCAAATAGCTTCTAAGCTGGATAATTGTCTAGGATGTGCCGCTAGAATTTGTGATAGCTGGTCAGCTGACATGGCCGAAGTAACTGGCAAGACGTCATCCCCAGCAAATCCCGAGGCGTGATCATCGGCCAAAGCAAAGCTCGTTCCCGTTAGGGCCACTGCACTTAAGGCCATAATACTAAACGACAATTTTACCGATTTAAACATACACTCACTAACTCACTGATTATTACATAACGACATATCGCAGTAATTAGCGCGCATAGCAACGCATTAACCGCAATATCACAAAATGAATTTTATGACGTTCCACCTAAATACTTAGATAGTGAGGACTAGCCTCGCCAAAATGACATGATTAGATAATGTCGCTTGTGACGAAGTCCTCAAGAATATCACCTGAAACGACTGCATAGAGATCCATATCGTCTGAGCCGACTGCGATATCGGTAGAATAACCGCTCGCTGTGACCAACGATAGGGTTGCATCTGTTTCCTCAGAGATAACTTTTAAAATCGCTAGAGCATCAAGAAGGTCGACCTCGCCATTCGAATTCATGTCAGCTGCAGCAAACTTACTACCCGTCAACAGTTCTGAACCTGATGCATGATCAAGCAACCGCAATACGTCTAACAAATCCACTAACTGAGACACGCCACCTGTTAGCGTCGACGTAATCTGAATAGTTGAATCAACATAGTCGCTCAAGTCCAACGCACCATCTGAATCCAGGTTTAAAGAACCCGCTCCGGAGCCATCTGAAGAAACATTAAAGCTGCGCGTTGCTCCACCAGCAGATAATATACCCGATCCATCTGGCAATTTAACAGTTGCTACGGTAGCTAACTCAACGGCAGAAACCGTTCTCAATGCGCTAACAATAAGTCCACTGGTATCAATCGGGTTAGACAGAGACGGCACTGACGAACTCGCACCCGAACCATCAACCACATAGGCGCTCAGTGTTTGAGCGTCGCCGTCCGCGCCACCATAGTAATAAGCCGTCGCAAACTCTGCGCTCGTCAACGTCTCAAAGGTTGCATCAGCAGATAGAGAGCCATCAATCCTTGCTGTCGCTCCGCCATCATCATTGGTAAACGTAATATAGCCGCTGGTACCATCTGATGTAGGCGCCGCATCTACAAGCTTAATTTTATAGCTCGATATCGAAGCATTGGCCGTGTCTTCATTATCGTCATTGACGACCAAAATTCTTTCCAATTGCGTACGCGCACCGACACCAAATAATTGCGAATTAACACTCTCCACAATCGTCCCGGCCAAGCCTGTGGTTGTGCCACCGGACGTGATGACTGGATATAAGTTATAGTCGGTCGTTCCGCCCAAGGAAATTTGGTAAGAGAGACCTGCCTCATCCGAATCAGCAAAAGTATCCGTATCAAACGCAGCAACTTTAACGAAGTAAGTGCCTGCCGCGTTGGCCCCACCCTCTTCCGACAATGTGAAACCAAGAGAACCTTCGGCTATACCAACAGACTTAGACTGCTGTTCACCCGCACCATTACGAACGACCTGCTCACCATCACTTTGATAAAGCGTTACATCATAATAGTTTTGCTGTTCATTCGTGGTTGTAATCGTGATATCGACCGTCGAACCAGATGTGTTACCAGTCGTAAAATAATACCAGTCCTCATCCGTTGCGTCCGGTACGGCCGCAGTGCCTAGGATACCCGATACGGTATTTTCAGTGATCAAGCGAGACGCAGACGTATATTCGTCATTGATCTCATCTTCAGTTAGCGAGATGACAGATGGTGTAATCGTATAGGTCCGGCCATCATATCCTGAGCCTTTCTCGACTGAGATATAATAGCTCCCACCAGCCGAAACAGCCTGCGCGAACGTATCATCTTGGGCTGTCTCAGTTGACGACAACACAGTCCCACTTGAGTCTAAGATACTGATCAAAAACTCATTGTCTCTGGCAGTAACATAACCTCCAAAGTCAACAATCAGCAGCGAGTCTGTTGGAACTGAACTCGAAGCAATACGATAAATATCTTTATCCGAAGTCGAGGCCAAGTTTCCCGAAATAATATCGTTTAACTCAGCACTCTCGTTTACTTGATCCAGAATACCTGGTGCATCTATAGCCATAATCTGAATTCCCCTTAAACGACTTCAACAAAAACAAAATTATCAGATGAGAAGTCATCGACCTCAAGACCTTGCAACGTCACCGAATAATCATCGAGTGAAATTAGAACACCACCATCCGTATCGACCATTCTCTGTCTTAGTAGAGAGAAGTCAGTAACACCCAAATCAGCAACCCATGGATCCAGCACGATCGTATCTTGTGTCACGCTAAAGTCGAGGATTGTATCAATCTCTGGGATCGTCTCACGACCGCTAACAATGATAAACATGTCAGCCTCGTCGCCGAGTACAAAGCTGTCACCAGTATCCGACGTGATCTCATCAATAAAGGCTGTACCCGTAACAACATCGTCGCTGGTAAAGCCGTTTACACTATCGAAGGTGGACTCTGTCGTTACGTCGAAAGCAAGCCCCATTGTAGCATCCGAGAATTCGATCACTTCAATACCATATAGAGTATCGGTGTCGGTATCATCGGACACGGAATAGACAGCTGATTTAGTAAAGTCTTGATAAATCACTTGCTCAGAACCATCGACTGGCGTCACGAATGTCGCACTATATAGCGTCATCGTTTCCTCATCGAATGTATCAGACAAGGATCCCTGATCAAACTCAGTCGGCGAACCTGACTGGGCAAGGTCTGCGAAATACGTGTCTATTGCTCCGTCATAATCGGTGTCAACGCCGATGACATCTACAGTCGCATCATCATTGTCACTGTCGAAATCCTGATCAACGATAGCAAAATACGCATCACGAACCGTTGAGTACACCGTCGGTGCCACATTCGCTGTGATCTCTGCATCATTGATTGTTACTACCGCGTCACCAGAAACAGAGTTTACATAGTTTAAGGTTCCGTCTGCATTTTCAGAGGCGACAAGAGTATAACCCAATTGCGCGACCATCTTGCTTGCTGCAGAAACACCGTAAAGAACAATGTCTTGACCGATTTCGCCCTCAGCTGACAGGTTCGAACCACCAACGATGGTGCTTGAACCGGCACGGTCAATAAATGTATCCGCACCACCAAGACCTAGAAGCGTATCATTACCGCCAGCGCCATCCAAAATATCGTCATAGACAGCGAGCTCAGAAACAATAAGTTCGGCCGCATCCGTTCCTGAGAACACAATACCATCAATGGTTCCATCACCATCTCTGTCGACAGAGATACGCGACGATACCAGAGTTTTAACGGTATCGATAAAGGCAACTTTCTCAACACCGCTAAGGTAAACGACTTCATCACCTGCTTCGGTTGTTTTCGTCATCTTAATCTCAGCACCGCTATCTGCCTCGGCCGCCGTAATCGTCCAGCTGCTAGTCAAATCATCAAGATAAAGAGTATCTGAACCCTCTCCACCGTCGATCATATCAAACCCAGCACCCGATGCGCTAATGGCCGTGTTCACAGTAATAACGTCATCACCCGCGCCTGCATTGATTACGTCATAACCAAGGCCACCTGTGATGAAGTTGTTCGCTGCAAAAATCTCCGCCATATCAGCATCGCTAATTCCGCTGACGGTTAGGGCATCCGCTGACAAGTTCGTGTCATCCGCAAATGTACCAGAGATTGAAGCCGATATGATATCGCCAACGATAGAGCGTTCGTATTCTACCGTCGCAGTGAGACCAACTATACCATCTAAGAATTCGATGTACTCAGTACTCGCGACAACATCGACTTCACCCGTTGCGTTATTGGTAACGCTAATGGCGGCCATAACATCGGCACTTCCTGCGAAGTCACCCTCGGCTCCGACCAATACGTTTCCTGAGCTATCCTCAACCAAGTCTCCATTAGAGTCTGTGGCAATAAAGCTACCCGAAGCAATCGTATAATCTGACGAATTATTCGACATCCGGAGCACATCTTCGCCTTGGCCACCAACATAAATATCGGCACCCGCACCGTCGATGAATACGTCATCACCGCCAGCACCCAAGATACGGTCATCACCGTTATAACCTGTGATCAATTCGTTTATGCCAGTACCTTCAATTGTGTCTGCACCTGAAGTACCTGAGATTGCAGCAATGTCAGCGACACCGTCACCATCCGAGTCAATTTGCGTAACTGACAACTCAAAGCTCACTTCTTGATCTCTAAACTGAATAACCTCGATATTGGTCAATGTATCTTCACCATCAGAGAACGCGTCGGTAGCATTGTCAGAAACCACAATATATCCGGCACCATCATATTCACTGGCTTCAATCGAGCCACCAGCTGCATCAAAGTAAGTAATGGTATAAGCAATCATAGCTTGATCATAGACAACCCTGTCCTGACCAGCCGTTCCGAACTCATCGAAACCATTCAAACCACCGTCGATGACATCATCACCTAGGCCGCCAAAGAATGTATCAGGTCCGTCTAGACCAGAAAGCTCATCATCGCCATCATTGCCGTAGATGTAATCTCTACCGCTCGTGCCGACAATTACGTCACCGAACAAGCTACCGTCAAACGAAGATGACGTCATTACATTGCCGTCATAACTGTCATAACGAGAGACACCGATATTTACAGACGTATCATCAAAATCAATACGCTCAACATTTATCAATGTGTCGGTGCCTGTTCCGTCTGAACGAGTATCACTCACCGTCACAACTGTTTGTCCATCGACGACTGAACTGGTCAATTCGTAATCTTCACGATTACCATCGAATCTAACCACGTCATCACGGTTCCACTCGTCGGTACCGCCAGCGCCACCGTCAATTGTATCATCACCGTCACCAGAGCGAATATAGTCAGCACCGGCGCCAGCATTGATCACGTCATCGCCATCATTGCCTTCAATATAGTCATCACCAACACCACCATTGATGATGTCGTTTTCTGACGTACCATTTACATAACGGCGGACTTCATTGCCCTCGGAATCGCGCTCGACATTCACCTCAACAGAGAGAGGCAAGTACTTATCTTGAAATGCGATATACTCAACATTGGTAATAATATCGATACCTGTACCACCCAATTTCTCAGGTAGCGTATCCTGAACAACCGTAAACATCTGATCGTCACCATACTCGTCAAGCATCGCCGTTAAGCCAAGGTCTTCCGCAAACTCTAGAAGGCCAGCATCACCGTTTTGGAATTTGCTGATTACATAACCAGAAGCTACACCAGAATAAACGGCTTCATCTTTACGGACATAACCATACTCGTCAGCGACACCATCAGCACCACCATCGATAAAGTCAGAACCTGTACCACCTGAAAGGCGGTCACCACCGGCGTAACCGAAGATGATATCATCACCACCACGACCTGAAATATCACTATCAGCTGCGGCTTCCGCTGAATCTACCTCTGCCCAGAAGCGGATATCATCTGCCTCTTTCGTACCTTCGACGCGAACCCAATCAAGATTGCTATCACCGTCCCAGTCATTGGCTTCAATGCGAAGTCCCAAATCAATTTGACTGTCACGGAATTCAATGCTTTCGATGCCGATCAACAGATCCTGTCCAGAACCACCTAGGTCACCTGAAAGGTCGTCACGTACCAAGAAGGCTACTTCTAGGCTTGAGCGATCTGCACCACTTGTAAGAACTTCGTAGGTCGAGGAGACCTCGGTTGCATCTTCAATATTGCCATCAAGGTCATAAATTTGGATGACGCCGTCACCATCAATAGCTGAGGCATTGTCAACGTATACCTTATCAATTGTGAAACGAGCTTCGATCGCATCATAGAATTCAGCAACATCAAGGTCACGCCATGTATCGCCAGACGATCCGTTAGAACCGCCGTCGAGAACGTCATCACCAATACCACCATTTAGACGGTCACCGTTTGCACCACCGACAAGAATGTCGTCGCCGTCACGTCCTTCAAGACGATCCAAAGCATCACTACCCGTTAACACATCGTCAAAGATCGTACCGGAAAGGTGTGTTTCAACCGTTGTTACACCGCGCCAATCTGTCCATTCCCATGTATTGCTATAGGCTTGAATATCGACCCACTCATCATTGAAGCTGAGGTTCTCAACACCGGTGATAATTTTCACACCAAGCGCACCTGCTTCAGTTGGCAAGCGTGTATCCGACACCAACACGACATCGATAAGCGCTTGACCATCTCCAAGAGTTGGTTCTGTCTCAGCGAAAGTTAGACGTGAGGAGGTTAGTGCAGCTTCACCAGAATAATCGAAGATTGTCCAAAGGCCATCATCGCTGACCACTGGCTTACCAGCGGCCACATCAACGAGAATTTGAGCTTTGGAAACTTCCATTCTTTCATAATCAGCTTTGATTCTGATTTGGTCAGTAGGCTGCCAGTCATATCCAGCTGGCGCATTGTTATCGCCGCCATCAATAAAGTCAGTACCTGTACCTGCATCAATCCAATCGCCACCGTCGCCGCCGAGAATAATATCATCGCCTGCATTGCCACGAATATCATCATTGCCCAAACCACCACGTAGGAAGTCACCTTTAACAGAGCCCTCGATAGATTTACGCTCATTACCTTCGTAGTCAGTTTCATTGCGAACAGATACGCTAACCGAAACACTTGTATCGGTGAAGCCGAGGCGTTCGACATTGGTTAGAATGTCCGTACCTGAACCATTTGCGTTGGTACTAGAGACCACGATGAACTCTTGGTCGTCGCCGTATAGATCCCAATCAACTGAAATGCTGTTGTCGGTGGCAATATCAAGCAACTTACCATCGGTTTTTGTGTAGCTATCGATCGTGTAGCGGCTTGCTTTTCCGTCGAAGCGCACTTCATCTTGGTCACGCCATGGATCGTTTGTCTCACCATTTGCACCACCATCAACGAAGTCATTGCCGTCACCTGGGTTAATGTTTGAACCACCACCATATGTGAAGATGACGTCATTGCCGTCTCTTGTATTGATATCTACATATGCATCCAGATCATCTGTGAAGATGTCGTCG
>Ga0209137_1004115_pt1 | contig 11773 bp, 9 predicted proteins | sample SaaInl5LU_22_DNA_FD_184642 | JGI IMG/M metagenome (GOLD analysis project Ga0209137, IMG submission 184642) | Marine microbial communities from expanding oxygen minimum zones in the Saanich Inlet - ESP_105LU_22_DNA (SPAdes) (version 2) | ecosystem: Environmental > Aquatic > Marine > Intertidal...
CTTTTCCGTTAATCAAAAAATTGGGAGCAATTCCAAAAGGCATGTAAAAATTAGTGATGGTATTTTCAATAAAATCATCGTGTAAATTTTGTAAAGATTCATTTTCGTTCCAATATTGCTTGATAATTTTTACTGCATCTGAAGGATTTTGAAAGAAATTTTTGGATAACCAATCAATTTTTTCTTCCTTAGAAAGTTTTGAAAATCCTGAAATATTTTTTGTCATTTATATATCGGTAAACTTGAGAGAACAAATATAAATGAATCTAATTTAAACCTTAAAATTATTTGTAGTAGACTTTAAATCGCTTAAATGTTGGAATCTTTTCTTTATTAAAACAGCTATGTTTTATCAAAAAAAAAGATATATCTCAATCAAAATGATAAAATTTTAAGACAAATTAACATCAAACCCTTACACTATTTTTTTTGATGATTACCCATAGGAAAAATCAATTGCTCTTATCGCTTTTGTAATTGTTTTACTATTAATTTTGAGAGTAATTAAATTAATTTGTAAAACTTAAATTTTTAATACTTATGAAAAATCAAAACATTGCAATTATTCTCTTAGGGCTAATATGCTCTAGTTGCGCAGTAATACGTCCAGGAGAGGTAGGGATAAAACAAACGTTAGGAACATTTTCTCCTGAAGTTAAAACACAAGGCACCATTCTTTATAATCCTATTGTAAGTAAGGTTGTAAAAGAATCTACTCAGACAAAAAACATCAAACTTTTTTTAAGCTTACCAAGTAAAGAAGGCTTAAGTGTAAATGCGGAAATATCCATTTTACATCGATTACATGGAGATAAAGTAGCGTCCGTTTTACAAAACTTAGGGAGAGATTATGAATCTATTATTACCAGCGTTTTTAGATCTGCAGCATCTGATGTTTGTGCAAAATTTTATGCCAAAGACATGCACTCAGGAATGAGAGCAAATATTGAAAAAGAAATTTTAGAAAAAATGAAATTAAATCTTGAAAAACAAGCAGAAGGCATAGAATTAATTGCTGTATTGATGAAACAGATTCAATTACCACAAGGTCTAGCTAGTTCCGTAGAAAGAAAACTTCAAGCCGAACAAGATGCTATGAGAATGGAGTTTGTTTTAACGCAAGAAAAATTAGAAGCAGAAAGAAAAATTATCAATGCAAAAGGAGAAAGAGATGCTCAAATTATTTTAACTGAAGGTTTGACAGATGGTATCATCAGAATAAAAGCTATTGAAGCTTTTAGAGAATTGTCAAAATCTTTAAACTCAAAAATAATAATTACGGATGGAAAAACTCCTTTATTTATTGGTGATGAAGACAAGACATCAAATAAAGTAGTTGATAAAAAAGAAAAATAATAGCTCTAAACCTTATTTTTTAAGAAGCTTGCCAATTCTATTGGTAAGCTTTTTTATTGTCCTAAAAAAAAGAAACTAAAAAAATTCTTTTTTGAAATCAAGGAAAAATAGTGTTCTTTAAGATGTAAAATTAGACAAAACACTATTTTTTGACAATAATTTCGTAAACTTGGCAAACTTTTATAAAATTTAAATACAATATGAAAAACGCATTGATGCTCGTTAGCTTTTTGTTACTCACTTTTGAAACTGCAAAAGCCCAAACCAATCAATCAGCAACAAAAAATGCAAAGGAAATTAGTTTGACAGAAATTTGGAATGGCACTTTTTCAGCTGAAAGAATGAATGCACTGAATTCAATGAATGGAAATTTTTATTCATTATTAAACTATAATCCACAAACCAAAGAAACTACCGTTGATAAATATAGTTATGAAACTTTAGAAAAAGTTGAAACTATTGTATCTAGTGCAAATTTGCCAGAAATGAGTTCCTTTTCTTCGTATAGTTTTAATGATGATGAAACAAAACTGATTTTAGGAACCGATTTTACTAAAATTTTTAGACGTTCCTACAGTGGTACTTTTTATGCCTATGACATCGCGTCTAAAAAAGCAACATTGATTGGTGAACATATTCAGGAACCTATTTTTTCTCCTGATAATCAAAAAGTTGCTTATGCAAAAGACAATAATATTTTTATCAAAGATTTTTCAAAAAATACAACTACACAAATCACCAATGATGGTTTGAAAAATAGCATTATCAATGGAATCACAGATTGGGTGTATGAAGAAGAATTCGGTTTTGTAAGAGCTTTTGAATGGAGTGCAGATAGCAAACATTTGGCTTTTTTAAGATTTGATGAAACTGCCGTTCCAACTTTTTCTATGGACATTATGGGTACTGATTTGTATCCCACTCAGCAAGTATTTAAATATCCAAAAGCGGGTGAAAAAAATGCGATTGTAACTTTACATATGTTCAATGTATCATCCAACAAAACTCAAAAAATTGAGTTGGGTGATTATGAATATATCCCAAGAATCAAATGGTCAAATGATGCAAATTTTTTGGTAGCAACTACCTTAAACCGTCATCAAAATGATTTAAAGTTACACAAAGTGAATGCACAGGAAAACAGCTCAAAATTGCTTTTGAACGAAACTGACAAAGCGTATGTTGACATTCATGATAATTTGACTTTTTTAACTGACAACAGTTTTATTTGGACGAGTGAAAAAGATGGATTCAATCACATATACCATTATGATTTTAATGGAAAACTCATCAACCAAATCACCAGTGGAAATTGGGAAGTAACCAATTATTATGGATTTAATGCTGCAAAAAAGACGATTTACTATCAATCTGTAGAAAATGGCTCTGTAAACAGAGGCGTTTATTCTATAGGTTTGAATGGAAAAAATAAAAAATTATTGAGCGAAAAAGACGGGCAAAATAGTGCTGCTTTTAGTAAAAATTTGCAATATTTTATCAATACGTTCCAATCAGCAACGCAGCCTCCTATTTATTCTCTTTTCTCATCTGATGGAAAAAAAATAAAAGTCATTGTAGAAAATACTGATTTGAAAACCAAATTGGCTAGTTACAAAATGAGTCCAAAAGAATTTTCTACAATTCAAATTAATGGGAATGACTTAAATATGTGGATGATAAAACCTTTGGATTTTGATGCAACAAAAAAATATCCATTATTTATGTTTCAATATTCAGGCCCAGGTTCGCAACAAGTGGGTAATTCTTGGAATTCAGCCAATGATTACTGGCACAATATGTTAGCGCAAAAAGGCATTATTGTGGTTTGTGTTGACGGTCGTGGAACAGGTTATAAAGGAGCTGATTTTAAGAAATCAACCTATTTAAATTTAGTAAAATACGAAACTGAAGATCAAATTGCAGCTGCAAAAAAATTAGCTGAATTGCCCTTTATCAACAAAGAAAAAATAGGAATTTGGGGTTGGTCTTTTGGTGGACATATGAGTACAAATTCATTGTTAAAAGGGAGTGACATTTTTTCAATGGCAATTGCAGTTGCTCCTGTAACTTCTTGGCGATTTTATGATTCTGTATACACAGAGCGTTTTTTAAGAACTCCTCAAGAAAATCCTGCAGGTTATGATGAAAATTCACCCATCAATTATGCTGAAAAATTACAAGGAAATTTCTTGTTGGTCCATGGTACTGGAGATGACAATGTGCATGTTCAAAATTCTTACAGAATGATCAATTCGTTGATTGAAGCCAACAAACAATTTGATTTATTTATAGTTCCTGACAGAGCTCATGGAATTTATGAAGGTAAAAATATGCGTTTGAATTTATACACCAAAATGACGAATTTCGTTGAAAAGCATTTATTGAATTAACCAAACAATTATCTAAAAAGAAATATTATGTTAGACAAAGAAGTCAGAATTTCATCTACGGAACCAGAAATTTTTGGTCATCCAAAAGGATTATTTTATCTGTTTTTTGCTGAGTTATGGGAACGTTTTAGTTTCTATGGAATGAGAGCGTTGTTGACGCTATATATGGTTCAAGAAATATTTAAAGCTATTGCAGAACGAGATACTGCTACAGCTGTTGTTTACGCTTCTTATGGATCATTGGTGTATGCATCAACAGTTATTGGAGGTCAAATATCTGATAAAATTTTAGGAATGAGGGCTTCCATTTTTTTAGGTGGAATTTTAATGGCTTTAGGACATTTTGTTTTAGCAATACAAAATGATATCGCTTTCTTTTTAGCATTGGCTTTTATTGTGGTTGGAAATGGATTTTTTAAACCCAATATTTCCACTTTCGTAGGATCTTTATACAAAGCAGGTGATGTTAGAAAAGATTCAGGATTCACCATTTTTTATATGGGAATTAATATCGGAGGATTTGTAGCGCCACTTTTATGTGGTTGGTTAGCAGCTGAATATGGATGGCATTATGGTTTTGGTTTGGCTGGAATTGGAATGTTAACTGGTTTAATTTTCTTTTGGAGTGGAATAAAAAATAATATTTTTGGTGACAGAGGAATGCCCTTGAATATAGAAGTTTATGAAAAGAAGATAGCAGGAATACCGCAAAAAACGTTGATCCCAATTATTGCATTTTTATCTGCTCCAGGAATCGCGTACTTATTAGCTTCTTGGCAACAAAACTATGTTAGTGGAATTTTTAAATTTATTGGTTTTGCTGTTTTAGGATATTTAATTTTTATCATGGTAAAATTAGATTCAGAAGCTAGAAAAAAATTAATAATGGCAGTTTTAATTACATTCTTTATGACCCTTTTTTGGGGTTTTCATGAACTATCAGGGAGTGTAATTACCTTATTTGCATCAAGAAACGTTGCTTTAGATGGCATCATGTCGGCAAGCCAAACAAATGCACTAAACTCAATGTTTATTATTATTTTGGCAATTCCAATTTCATTGCTTTGGGGGTTTTTAGCGAAAAAAGGATTGAATCCAAGAACGCCTTATAAGTTTGGATTTGGCTTACTTTTAGCAGGTTTGTGTTTCTATATTTTATCGATAAGTGGCGCAAGCGCAAATGAAAATGGTATGGTTCCTTTTGCATATTTATTAGTGATGTACTTTATTATTTCTATTGGTGAATTGTTTATGTCACCTGTTGGGTTGTCAAAAATTACAGATTTATCTCCAAAAAATATTGTCTCATTTATGATGGGAGTTTGGTTCTTATCATCGGCTTTTGCTTTTCAAATTGTAGGATTTATTGGAGAACAATTAGCAGTTGAAAGTACTGATATCAATGTTGGTGGATTAGAAACTTTAACCATTTATACTAATGGATTTCATTTAATTGCATTATACGCTATGGGTGCAGGAGCTCTTGTTTTGCTTTTATCGCCCTTAATGAAAAAATTATTAGGAGACGTACATTAGTATTATTTATAAAAATCAAAACTTTACAAAAAATCTATTTAAGAGTTTTTTTTAAAATACTTACAAAGTAATTCGACTTGATCAACTAACAAAAACAGCTCAATTTTAATTATTAGTAAATTTGCTACTGATTCTTTGACAATCTAAACATGAAAAAAATCCACCTCATTCTAGCAATTTATTGCATTTCATTTTCAGTGAAAGCCCAAGAAAAAATCAATTGGCTTTCGTTTGAAAAAGCGATTGAATTGAATAAAACCAACCCAAAACCCATCTTGATTGATGTGTATACAGATTGGTGTGGTTACTGTAAAAAAATGGATAAAGAAACCTATGAAAATGAGGTAATTACAAAATATATAAACAGTAATTTTTATGCCATAAAATTGAATGGTGAAGGCAAAGAAGATATCAAATACAGGGGCCATACCTTCAAATTTAAACAAGAAGGAAGAAGAGGGTATCATGAACTTGCAGTGGCTTTTTTAGAAGGAAAACTTTCCTATCCAACAACCATTTTTTTAACTCAAAAGGAAGAATTATTGCAAAAAATTCCAGGTTATTTAACCAAAGAGCGTTTTGAAAAAATCTTAGCATTTTTTAAAACAGAAGCCTACAAAGATATAACTTGGGATGAGTTTGAAAAGAGTTTTAAAAGCAAATTGAATCCTTAATTTTTAAATCGATAAGCACCAAATTCTCCAGTATAATGAAAAGGAATATTCATTATTTGAGAGGTTTTTTTCCAACGATTGGTGTATGATTTGAAATTACTTCCGTCAGCGATAATCATTTTTGGTTGAATTGTCACAATCATTCTCTCTAAATTTATCTTGGGTGAATTTTGAATGATAACCATTGGGTTTTTCAAATCTTCGATTTGATAGATTGCCAAACTATCAATCAATAAAATCTGTTGATTTTCGAATTGAAAAATAGTTGTATTCAATTTTTCAAAAGATATTGCTATGTCTTCATTAATTTTATAAGGATTTATAAGAAAATTTAACTGTTGTATACTATCTTCATTATGATGAATTTCAATTTTACTTGAATTTCGAAATCCAATAACAGATTGTTTTGTTTTATGAAAAACAATGAACTCTTTTGTATGCTGTTTTTCATATTTTTCGAATAAAAAGACACTTTGAAAAACCAAAATACTTCCTAAAAAGAACAACATTTTTTTAGTGGATAAATTTTGTAAAAAACGAACTCCAAAAAAAATCACCCCATAACTTGCCAAGAGCAATAAAAATGAAAGGGAAATATCTTTTAATAAAAAAACCTCTTGATTCGAAACCCAATTGACAAAACCATTCATCAATGAAATTAAAAAACCATAAAAATCTGACAAAATTGTGGGTAATATTTTTAAAATTGATAGAAAAATAACTAAAATTCCCATCATTAAAATAAACCCTAAAGCTGGGATAATAACCAAATTAGATACAAAAAACAATCCTGGAAACTGATGAAAATAATACAAACTTAGTGGCAAAACTCCTATTTGAGCCGTAATAGAAACTGACGTTAATTGCCAGAAAAAATCAATGATTTTAGACTTGAATTTCCAAAAATGATACACTTTTTGTTGAATGGTAATAATTCCTAAAACCGCTAAGTAACTCAGTTGAAAACCAACATCAAACAAAAAAAGTGGTTTGAAAATCAATAAAATAAATAGCGATGAAAAAAGCGAATAAAGGATGATTTTTTTACTCCCGAACTGTTGTCCAACTGCCAAAAACGAAAACATGGTAACTGCTCTCACTACAGAAGCTGACAATCCTGCAATGAAAGCAAACATCCATAAAATTACTAGAATCAATAATGTTTGAATTATTTTTCCGTTTTTAAAATAGGTGAAATAAATGAAAATCTTTCCCAATAAAATCAAGATAATTCCGACATGTAAACCTGAAACTGCTAATATATGAATGGCCCCTGCATTGGAATAATCTGTTAATAATTCTTTGGAAATTTCTTTTCTCTCACCCAATAATAAGGCGTTTATTACCGCTTTTTCATTGGGATGAAAATGATACCTATCCAAAGAAAACTGGACAAATACACGAAATTGCTCAGCCCAACCTTTCAATGTTCTTGAACCAAATCCCAAACTTAAAAAATCAGATTTCCCTATAAATAATTGTTTGAAAACTCCTTGATTTTTTAAATACCTCTGATAATCAAATTGATATGGATTTAAGGGAGGGTTTATTTCGCTGAAAGTAGGATTTACTAGAATCAATTCATCTACTTTTAACACCTTAAGAAAACTATCTTTTTCTATATTTAAAAGTGCAAATCCTCTAGTTTTTTGCTGATCAACTTCGAGTACTTTTACCTGATATTTATGATGAAAATTACTCGATTTTAAAACTTTATCAACTTTTAAAACCGCTAATAAATTTTCATTCGAAAAATGACCAAAATAATTCGGATAATTGGTTTCATCTTGAATAAAAACAGTTGATATTCCAACAAAGAAAAAATAAACAAATGTTAAAAAAGTTCTTAATTTTTTATGTTGAACAAGCCATAAAAGCAATAGAAAAAGAACATGGATAATCAAAAAAACATTGAAATCATATCGCCAAATTTCAAACAATAACTGTGTGTAAATTCCCAGAATTAGGAAAAATAAAAAGTGAAAAGGCAAAAAACGAAGTAACTTTCTCATAGCAAACGAAAGATACTATTTTTATCTAATAAAAATTTAAAATAATGTAACCGCTTTTACAAAAGTTTTTTGCCAATATTCTTCCAAAAATGAAGAACTAATTACACCTCTTTGTGTAGTTGAATGAATAAATTGAACTTTGCCGTTTTTGACTAAAGTAACCAATCCTACATGATCTATTACTTTTTTTCTATTTCTGGCGGCAAAAAAAACTAAATCACCTTTTTTTACATTTTCTAAAGGAATTTCTTTTCCTTGTTTAGCCATATCTCTAGAGCTTCTTGGTAAGGTAATATTTGCTTCTTTAAAAGAGGTACTTACCAAACCAGAACAATCCATTCCTTTATCTGTGGTGCCTCCATATCTATATTTTACTCCTTCGTGTTTTAGGGCAAAACCAACTACATTATTGATTTTTATTACTGATTTTGAACTAGTAGAATACGCCTCTTTTGTAGATGTACAAGCTCCAAAAACGAACGAAATTACTATCAATAAAAAGTAGCTTTTATGCATTATTTTAACTTTTTTAAATCACTCAATATACTTTTAGCAGTTTTTCTTGAAGCTCCTTTTCCGCCTAATTTTGTTTCTAAATCGTGATAGTCCAAAAATAGTTTTTCTCTTTGATCTGGTGCTAAAATTTTTGAAAGTTCTTTTTTTAGATTCGATCTTGTAAAATTATTTTGGATTAATTCAGTTACGACCTCTTTATCCATAATCAAATTGACAAGTGATATAAATTTCAGTGTAATGATTCTTTTTGCAATTTGATACGAAATAAATCCACCTTTATAACAAACCACCTGTGGTACTTTAAAAAGCGCTGTTTCTAAAGTTGCAGTCCCTGAAGCAACTAAAGCTGCTGTTGAAACACTCAATAAATCGTAGGTTTTATTATTGATAAAACCCACATTTTTAGCACCAATAATTTGTTTGTAAAAAGAAAAATCTTGACTTGGAGCACCAGCAATTACAAATTGATAATCTTTAAAATCATCAATAATTGATAACATGACAGCCAACATTTTTGTGATTTCTTGTTTTCTACTTCCTGGTAAAATAGCAATAATTGGACGTTCGTCAAGATTGTTTTGATTTCGAAAATCCCAGATATCTACTTTATTTCTATCCGCGATTGCATCAATTAATGGATGACCAACAAAAGTAACTTCGTAATCAAATTTTCGATAAAACTCTTTTTCAAAAGGCAAAATCACAAACATATTGTCAATATCTCTTTTGATGTCTTCAACCCTTGCAGCTCTGCTTGCCCAAACTTGGGGAGAAATATAATAATTGGTTCTAAAACCCTGTTGTTTAGACCATTTTGCGATGCGTAAATTGAATCCTGAATTGTCAATAAAAATAATCACATCAGGTTGAAATGTTGCAATATCTTCTTTACAAAATTTGATAAAATTAAGCACTTTGGTGAGATTTTTAATCACTTCAAAAAAGCCCATAAAAGCTCTTTCTTTGAAATGACTTACCAGAGTTCCGCCAACATTTTGCATTAAATCTCCACCCCAAAAACGAATATCTGCAGTTTTATCTGCCTCAAAAAGTGCTTTCATCAAGTTTGAACCATGTAAATCTCCTGAAGCTTCCCCGGCAATAATGTAGTATTTCATTTAGAAAAACTTTAAAATTAATGTTGTAAAAGCAATTAAAATTGTTGCTAAAACAACACCTTTTGCTTTGTTATCTTGATTTTTTTTCAGGAAAATAAAAAAAACAAAAAGGTTTGGAATTGCAGCGATTGACAAAACTTTCACATACAGATTTCCATCAGAAATCATGTGTAAAGTTTGTTCAAAAGTATGTCTAGAAAAATATTCAATATAAAAAAATATCCCTCCAAAAGTGGCAAAAAGCGCTACTAAAAATCCTATTAATATGTCCTTTTTTACAGTTCCCAAGAATTTAATTTTTGAATCATGTGATGTGCTGTCAAATCAAATTGAACAGGAACCACAGAAATATAATTATTTTCTAAAGCATAGACATCCGTATCTTGACCCTTGTCTTTATTGACAAATTCACCCGAAAGCCAATAATATTCTTTACCAAATGGACTTTTGCGTTTGTCAAAAGTTTCTTTCCAAAAACCCATGGCTTGCCTGCAAATTTTTACGCCTTTTAGTTCTTCTTTTTTAACACTTGGTATGTTTACATTCAAGACAATTCCTTCTGGCAAACCATTCAACAAAGTATTTAAAGTTATGTTTTTTACAAAATCTTCGCATGCTCTAAAATCGGCCTGCCATTTAAAATCTAATAATGAAAATCCGATGGCAGGAATTCCTTCAATACCTGCCTCAATTGCGGCACTCATTGTTCCAGAATAAATGACATTTATAGATGAATTTGAACCATGATTGATACCAGAAACACACAAATCAGGTTTTTTATTTAAAATTTCGCTAACAGCCATTTTGACACAATCTGAAGGCGTTCCTGAGCAAGTATATTCTAATTGAGGACCTTCATCAATCGTTATTGGATTGCAAGTCAACACATTATCAACAGTAATTGCATGCCCCATTCCGCTTTGTGGACTATCAGGAGCTACCACCACTACATCACCAATTTTATTCATTATTTTGATTAAAGCTCTGATTCCTGGAGCAGTTATTCCATCATCATTTGTAACTAAAATTAAGGGTTTTTCTTGCATAATTATGGTTTTGAATGCAAATGTAATTTATTTTATATGAATTTCTTTTTAACGTTTTGTAAAGAGTAAAGCTATGTAAAATTATATAATATTGCTAAATAGAATTTCTGAAAATATTTTAAATAAAAGATACTATTTTAGTACTTCCAAACAAAAGAAATAAAAACTAATCATCAGATTTATGAAGTCGAATTTTAAATTGAGTTTTACGTTACTTGCATTCCTTTTTTTACTCAACAATTCAGGAATAATTGCCAACGAAAAAGTTAAAAAAAAGGAAGATCCTGAAAAGGACAAAGTATTGATTATTGTATTGAAAAATATTTTAACTCGCGGTCATTATGTCGTTAAAGATTTGAACGATTCTTTTTCAGAACAAGTTTTCAAAACTTTTATAGATGGTTTAGACCCTAGTAAAAGATATTTTACCCAAGAGGATATCAAAGAGTTTTCAAAATACAAATATCAGATTGACAATCAGTTACTAAATGATGATTTAAGTTTTTACAACTTAGTTTACAATTGTTTTTTAGAGAGAGTGAAAAAAGCTAAAAGTTATTATGGAGGAATCCTAGAGAAACCTTTTGATTATACGAAAGAAGAAACTATTGATTTAGATTACGAAAAACTTCCATTTGCAAAAAACCACAATGAATTGATTGATAATTGGAGAAAGCAACTAAAATTACAAACTTTAGACAAGATTCGAGAACAAAATGCCCTTGAAAAAGACAGGATAAAAAAGGATAAAAACTATACCGTAAAATCATTTGCAACTCTCGAAAAAGAAGCAAGAGCAGAAGTACTCAAAAGTATGGATGAATTGTATATAAGAATTGAAGAATTAGAACACGAAGATTGGTTTTCAACATATTTAAATGCCATTGTTAGTGGTTTTGATCCTCACACAACCTACATGCAACCAAATGTAAAAGAGGTTTTTGACCAAAATATTTCTGGAAAAGTAGAAGGAATTGGAGCGCGTTTGCAAAAAAAAGGAATTTATACACAAATTTTTGAATTGGTTTCAGGTGGTCCAGCATGGAAACAAGGTGATTTGGAAGAAGGAGATATCATTTTAAAAGTTGCTCAGGGGGACAAAGAACCATTAAACATTGTTGGAAT
>Ga0209137_1004119_pt1 | contig 11754 bp, 28 predicted proteins | sample SaaInl5LU_22_DNA_FD_184642 | JGI IMG/M metagenome (GOLD analysis project Ga0209137, IMG submission 184642) | Marine microbial communities from expanding oxygen minimum zones in the Saanich Inlet - ESP_105LU_22_DNA (SPAdes) (version 2) | ecosystem: Environmental > Aquatic > Marine > Intertidal...
GTGCCCAAAACTTTCTCACGCATCCTGAGCTCAGCCATAGCTGTGACCTGCCCGTGTGAGGCGGCGGCTTGCACCATGGCGGTGTCTAGCGCAAAGGCCCAGTCTGAATCCTGCCAGAGAACACAGTGAGGCATCTTGCACAGTGCGTTCCACCAGTCCCTGGTGCGATTCTCAATAGGAATCTCAATTGGCTCATCACCCTTTAGCACGGTGCGGCTCAATGGGAGCTCTGGGTGTTCCCCGTCATAGGGAACATTTGGAACCTCTGTCCAGTCATGGGTAGGTTTGTGCCTAGTGACCGTAGGTCTATCTGAGGGCTTTCTTCCTGCCATTGCCATTGTGTCTCCATTTCGGATTGCCTAGCTTTGCGCCAGGATGTCATCTAAGTCTATGTGTGCAAACGGCACTCTGTTGATTGCCTGTCCAGTCACTGTGAGGTAACGGCCATTTGGGTAAATCTCTACGCTCAAACCATTGCGGTTGAAACGGCGGCCTCTTTCCAGAGCCGCATAAGCCCAGATGTGGAGGCCAGTCCCACTGGGGCTCACCTCAATGTAGGTGTCAGGCAGAGAGTCAATCAGTGCCTGTGCCTCAGCGTTTGGCCTACCGTCAAAACAGTGGTCTAGGTCAATGCACACAATCCCGTCACCGTTTAGGACAAACCCCAAGCCGTCACCAACCGTTGCGGCTGAGGCGGTCTGATAGTCAGTCCAGGTGAGCGGGTTAGTAGAGCTGGCCGCATAGCCCTGAGCTGTGATGGGCACTTTGGTTCTGTGCCTTATCCAGCGGGGTTTCTGCCTGAGCTCTACTGGGATGTGGTGACCACGGTGAGATTTGACTCTGCACTTGGTCCCACAAAACTTTGGTTTGCGGCCTAGGTGGTGAGGCATCTCTGCCCCACACACCTGGCACTGCATCTGGTTACTCATCTATAACCTGAGCGTTTACAAAGTGAAATACGGATTCCCAGAAAGTTGATGAGGTGTCATCAGCCTCCCACATCTGAGAGAGAACTCCAGCACCGTGGCCATTGTCCCAGACTTTGCCCTCTGGCAACCAGGCCTCAAAGGTGTCTCCACCATTGGCCCATGAGTATTGTGCACCCTGTTGCTTTAGTAGCTTGATGACTTTTGCCTGTGTCATTTCATGTCCTTTCGCTTTTCAGCTATAGGACCATTATACCACATTCCGTTACATTGTCAAATCTGCGGTGTGTCTAAGTTTTTTTCAGGGCCTCTATAGGCCTGTGTTTACGGGGGTCAAACCTTGGCATTTTGCACAGAAACTTAACCACAGCACCTCTCCGCTCTTGGTGGGGGGTGGGGGAGGGGGTTGCCCCCCAGGGTTTATACACATTCATACACCAGCTACCTAGAGGGAGTGGGGGAGGGAGGGGAGACAGGGTGCAAATGTGTCCTGGCTGTTTGACACCCCCCTGGGGATTGCTACCTGGGGGGGTCTTGCTCTAAATCTATAGGTGGTTAGTTGCCTAACCTATGATTCCTGGGTGTCTCTCTCCAGGATGTCTCTCTGTGCGCTTCACTCTTTTTGCTTTTGCTTCGGCTTGAGTCTTGCGTTTGTGATGCCACTCGCATAACAGTTGCAGGTTGGACAGGTCATCCGTGCCCCCGTCAGCTAGGTTCAGGATGTGGTCTACATCTTTACCTGGGAACCCGCACCTAATGCTTACTGTCTGCCCGCCTATGGTTGGGTGGGGCTGTTCCTCATGGTGCTGACACTGGGCCAGGGCCCTCTCAATAACTATGCGCCTGAGGTTAGCCCAGCCTGGTGGGTCCTTGCGCCTATTACTACTTTCCCATGGCATCAGAACACCTTGACTTCCCCTTGGAACTCTTTTCCTTTTTCTAGCGGGATGCATACCACGCCAGGGTCAGAGTCACCTGAGCCGCCTGAGGTCCTATACCAGTCTGAACCTGAGTCCATGGTCTTAGCCTGAACCCAGTAGCGGCTGGTGTTGCGGTCTGTGTTGCCTAGCTCACGCACCTGGAGGCTGTGAAAATGTCCTGAGGTGTAGATGGTAGCCGCTGAGATTGCCTGGTTGCCAAACTGTTGCTTCATAATCCACCCTGGAACACCGTCAGGTCTTGCCGCTTGGTGGCCGTGAAACAGTCCTAGGCGGTGGAAGTTATCCCCAAACACATCATGGACTAGGGACTCATCATACTCTTGTGGCTCATAGAACTGGATTGGGAGACCTACCTCTTGTGAGAGGCGGGCCAAGGTTCTACCTACATGCACACCCCAGTCATCCAGGCCTGTGCCTACTTTTTGTTTGTTTACACGCCACTGGCAGTGGTTTGAACCTACTGTCAGGTAAGCAATGTCATCACAGTGCGCTGATAGGGCTTTGAGTGTGTCCCAAATTATTGTGGTGCTCATGTCAACCTGTTGCATGATGCTGAGGTCATTGGTTCTGAGCTGGTGCATGTCTGCGGCGTTAGAGAATCCCTCAATGAGGTCCCCTACATCTGCAAACACTATCTTGCTGGGTTTGTCAGCTTTCACCTGGGCAATGATTCTGTCCCTGGTGGCGTTGACACGCTCCAATAATTCTTTTGTGCCTCCCCTGGAAGCTACCTTGCCCACCTGGAGGTCTGACCATAGGATGACCAGGGCCTTATCAGCGTTTGTTTTTGCTGGCGGCTTGGGTGCCTTGGTCTTTTTAGCTTCCCTGTAGAGCAGGGGTAGGTCAATTTGTGTCTCTGCATCTATGACCTTGAATACCAGTTTGTAAGCTGTGCGCCATGAGCCGTCATAAACCTGCCAGCGGCTGATTCTAGGCGGTGAGACTAGCTCAATGTTGTTTGGGTCTAGCCCTGCATCAATGAGCCACTCATCATAGCCCTGACCCTCTTTGAGTCCTGGTGTGGTTGCCTCACCTGTAGCCCCGTCAATAACAACTGAGGGTGCTCCAAAGGGGCTATTCTCTAACGGCTTAGCCGTGTTCAGGTTCTCTAACATTAGGCCCTCCCACAGGCACATAGCTTTTTGCGGTGTCTACTGATAGTAGTGTCTGCCAGTGACACGCTACGCTCCCTGAGGGCGTTGGCTAGTGTCTTAGCTGGCCAGCTCTGTTCGTCTGCTATGGCCTGGGTTAGGATTTCTGAATCTGCCTGGTCTAGGTCTGCTAGGACCTGACTCACACGGCAGTAATAAGCCCTGTTTGGTGGTGGTTTCAATCCCTCTAACATTGTATCATTCCCCCTGTGCAACTTTTGAAAGGTTTTTGCGTGGTCTGCCAATCTTGGCACTCATCTCAGCCTCAGCTTTGAATAGGTCATCTGAATCAATGTAGCGGCTGGTCATTGGTAGGACCCCCCACTCAATCCAGTGATAGATGGTGCGGCGTGAGCGATTGGCCAGGTAAGCGGCTTCATTCACGGTTAGTGCCTTTTTCATCTCATGTCCTCTTTCTTATCATTGCTGTAAAAGCCTGAGCCCTTGAAGTTGATGGCCCCAAAGCTATAGACCCTCTGCATGGGCTTTAGGCAGTTCCCGCACTGTGGTGTCTGTGTCTGAATCTCTGTAAGGCTGTTGGTCACGCTCACTGTGTTGTCACAGCACTTAAACTCATAGGTGGGCATCTCTCTCCCTCTCTGCCAGGTTGGCGTAGAACTCTATTTTTTCTGGCGGGATGGTAAACCCGCAATTCTGACAGCTCACCTCCAGGTTGTCCCCGTAGTGCACTGGTGGCTGATAGATGGTCCTCTGGTTGCACTGAGGGCATGGCAGTAGCGTTGCCCTGGGCAGTTCCTCCAGCGGGTAGCGGTAGAGCCCCAGGCGGGTGAGCTTCACCAAGGGCATCAGGTAGATGACCTCTTTGCGGTTGACTATCTCATCCAGTTTCTGGTGTAGCTCTTGGCACTTATCAAAGGCGTGGCCGTATAGAACAAAGTGATTCCAGCTCACTGGGATGTATTGGCCTGTTAGGGCTTGCCACATGTCCTCTGCTATCTGCCAGGCATCTAGGTTGAAAGGTGCTGGTGGTTCCTTTTTCTGCGGCTTGGCTCCATCAATCTCAATTGGTGAGCGCATCACATACACCTCTCTAAGGTGCTGTAAGGCCCCTGGAGCCTTTTGGAGGGCCCATCTGAGGTTACTGTAGCAATTGGCACACAGGAAGCCGTTAGAGGCCTCCACAGGCTCTCCCTGCATGGTGCAACCAGTTGAACAGACCCGCATTAGATGTGGTCTGCCTTTGCCTGGCTGATGATTTGGTGCAAGCGCTCCATCCTGAATCCTGACCAGTGCTGGTCCCCTGCCTCAACAACTGGGGCCTGACTGTAGCCAAGTGACTTGATTCTCTCCATGGACTCTGGTGACTGGCTAAGGTCTATTTCCTCAAACGCCACACCCTCCCTGGTGAGCATCCTCTTGGTGCTATCGCACTGGACACACGCTGGCAAGCTGTAAACGGTGATTTTCATTGGGTTCCCTCTAATCTGTTGATTTCATCATTGATGTAAAATCTGGCTTTTTGTAGGTCTTGAATCCCGTCACCCTTGAGCCCTGCCCGCCAAATGTATTTCATGGCGTTGCCTAGGTTAAAGTTCATGTGCCTAGTCACCTCTATGGCTTCAATGCCACTGGGGTGGCTTGTGTAGTGCGGCGGGTGATTCACCAGGTCACTCATCCCCAGGTTCCTCAGGGTCATTTAGGTAGTCCATCAAGTCACTGACATACACATACTCACCAATGTGATTTGAGCAACTGATTTTCTTGATGATTTTTTCTAGGCGGTCACGCTCGGCATTTTTGCCATCTAAATAATGCTCAACCTGTGATTTTTGAAGTTTTCTAAATGCATTTTTACTGAGGTTGTATTTTTCTTCATCCACCTCAATTGAGTATTTAGTGACCGTCTCAGGCTCTGTCACTTCAATTGTCAAACCTATGCTGTTATAGGCTTTTTCTTGGTTGTTTTCATTTGTGTGTGCGTTCATGTTCAGTCCTTTATCATTTCGTAAAGTAGCCCTAGCTTGACCATGACAGCGGCATGCTCTCTGGTGTGCTCTGAGCCGTTTTTGTGGGCTATGTTGCTGGTGGTTTGAATCTCACTGAGGATGATTCTGAGGACCCGCTCACGCTCTGCATCTTTGCCTCTACGGCATCCGTCAATGTAGTGCTCTGCGGCCACATCCATTGAGACTTGATTATTTGATTGCATCTTTGACTACCTCCATACAGCGGTCATACCCAATCAACTGGGTCTTGGTCAGGCCAGTTTCCTTGGCTCTGGTTCTCTTGTATTCCAAATCAACCCTTAGGTGACTTGCCTGGCGGCGTTTGCCCTCATTGATTCCCATGATGAAAGCCTCATCCAGCTCACGCTCAAAAAAACGCTCTGTTATACGGTGTCTCATTTCAGTCCAGTTCATTTGTTTTCCTTTGTCTTTCAATGAGCCAGGCAACCAGCTCATCAATTGTCCTGAGGTGCTCTTTTGACACCATCAGGAAGTTGTCCTCAAATTTGCGGAGGCTGTCAAAACGCCTCTCAATCTTCCACTCACGCTCTGTTGAAACTGGAACAGCAATCATGGCTCCAGTGATTTTGCTCACTAGGATGACAGCCACGGGCTTTTCCTCTTTTTGCTTCCAGCCGCTTGCTGTGTCAACAATTGCTGTCTGCCATGGCCAGTCACTAGGTGATGTGAACTCTGTCCTAAGTGACTTGACTTCCAGGTTTCCACTCATGCTGTTGAATGTGATGTCTTTGTCTGTCTTGGTAAACACTTCAATTTCAGCCTGTGTCTTTGCATAGCTGATTGGGGTGCATGTGCAATCTAGTCCCTGGGCATTTAGGTAATCTGCTACCTTTTGGGCCCATGAGTGACCGTCTTGAAGCTCCCCATGAAAGTCTTTAGTGGTCCAAGTCAAGATTCAAACCGTTTCTGCTCTGCCCAGCTACGGCCCTCATCTCCACCCCAGAGGTCCCATGCAACTCTCCACGGGGATGGCTTGCCCTCTTTGATGTCCCACTTGGTGGAGCGGTAGTTTGAATGGCGGGCAAAGAATGAGCGCATCCTCTGGATGGTGTCATCACTGATGTTTGTGCCCTTGGCTAGTTGGTTAGCTCTGGCTAGACCTGCCCTGGTGAGTCCATCCCCACCAAAGCCAGCATCAACCCAGGCTAGTCCTCTTTTTGCGGCGGCTTGTGCGCCTTTTGGTGCTCTTGGCATTTTCTGTCCTTTCTAAAATGCAATGTAGGTGAACCAGAACTCTGTGAACACTGGCCAGACAGCGGCCAGGATTACACGGTGCGGTTCATAGATGGCGATTAGTGCACCCAGGGTGGCCACCACGGCCAGCCCTAGGATTCTGCGTGTGGTGTAGGTCATTTCTATGCCTCCAAACTTGCTAGGTAGGAACCCTCAGCCTTTAGGTCCAAAACACGGCACTCAAACACACCCTCAAACTCAGGCTCTAGTAGGTGGTTGCAGTCATCATCAAACAGGTCAGCCTCCATGTGGTCAAAGTAAACCAATGGTGCACTTGATGGAAGCTTGTAGCTTGCCTCCCAGTCAACAGCCCTGCTAATGCTCCAGATTCCCAGGTTGCCATTGTGGCGGGCTAGGTGGTAGCCCTCAAATGTGCGGATGACTTCTAGCTCTGTTGCGTTTACTGTGGTGTTCATTTTTAGTCCTTTCAGTGAGGCCGCCTTGACCTCATGTAATGAGTCTACTGTCATTGTGCAAGATTATGCAAGTTTATTTTTATTCGGCGTGTCGGATTAGTCTCCAACTGCCCTTGACCAGGCATCACCCTCTGGTGTTTTGTCTATAGCGTGAACTGGGTTGAGCCCAAGTTCTTTTGCGTATTGCCACAGTTTTGTGGCCACGCCTTTGCGCCTGAATTGGCCTGAGACTTCAATGTGCCCAATGAGCCTCCCCTCCAGGCCTGGTCTGTAGTCAGCCAGCTGTAAGTAGCCAATAATGCCCTGGGGCGTGGTGGCGAAAATGGTGTCATGCCCTAGAGGGCCTTTGTCTAGTTTCATTTGAATGTCCATACATGGACCGTAGCATGTCACTTCAAAGTGTGCAAGTTTATTCTGTGTGTCATTCCAGATGCCAGGGAATCTCAATCTCTTTGACCGTGAAGTAGACACCCATTTCCTCTGGAGTGCCGTAGACCTTTTGGGCATGCCAGGTGACAATCAAAGCATCATCCTGGATGAGCGGCTGGTCATTGCAATAGCGGTCTAGGCTGACAGAATCTCCCAGGGCCCTGCATAATTTGTCCAAATCGGGCATCACAGATGGCCAAGCTCTCTTGACCGTCTTAGGCCTTGGCATCACAAAGGTGGCCGTGACCTCAACTGGGTTTGTGAATGAGGTGGTGTCCCCTGTTTTTTCCATGTTAGCAATTACGGCCTTACCGATTGCCTGGCGAAATGGCTCCAGCTTTTTGCTGGCCTCAATGAACCTGCCACCACTGGCACGGTTGCCACCCACATAACGCTTAGAGCCCTGGGGGGCTGGCTCAACACCAACCACCCAGAGCTCAACTGGTGATTTAGTCACCATGCTTGGTTAGCCTTACTGCCTGGAGGATTGCGGCCAGGAACATCCATGCGGTCAGGATGTAACCAGGTATTTTCAACCAGGGAGTTGATGCATCAGCGCTGAGTAAACCAAGGAAAACTCCAACCACCAATGCATAGATTATTGCGGTCATCAGAAAGGCATGTCCTCTTGGACCTTTTCAACCTGTGGCTGGTTGACATTGACCTGAGCGTAACGGACCAAGCCGTTGTCTCCCTCAAACTCATCAACTCTCACTGACAGGTTGCCTGTGACATTGATGGTGTCACCTACCTGGTAGCCAGTTGGGTCAGCCCACACTGTGAACTTTTCCTTGCCTGGCTCTCCATCCTTTCGGGTGAATGTGGTTGACACTGCCAGTCCTTTGTCTGAGATTAGGCGGTCAACTGTTGCGTTGCTAATTTGTATCTTTGCCATTGCGGCCTCTTTTCTGTCTTTTGCTTACATGCCAGCCGTTGCGGCTGACTCATCAATCCTAGCGCAACCACCGTTGAACACTAGGTCTATCTCACCAGTGATTCCGTGGCGGTTCTTTGCCACATCAATGGTGAATCCTGTCATCTCAAAGTCCCTGTCATTAGGCCTCTTGTGCCTGGACAGCAACATCACCACATCAGCATCCTGCTCAATGGCTCCAGAGTCCCTGAGGTCACTGAGCTGTGGCATTTTGTCTGTGCGCTGTTCGCTCTGTCTGTTGAGCTGAGCCAGGGCAATCACTGGGACCTCAAAATCCCTAGCCATAGTCTTGAGCGCCACAGAAAACTCACTGATGGCCTCATAGCGTTTGCGGCCTGGGATGATGTCCCTAATCAGACCAATGTAGTCAACCACTATGGCCCTCAGTCCACCGTTCTGTTGCAAGGTCCTGGCGTGAGCTCTGATGTCATTGATGGTCTGGCCACCTTTGTCAATGATGGCTAGGTTGGACTGTGACAGCTCATCCTTTGCTCTTGCCAGCGCTTTCCAGTCATAATCCGTGAGCTTGCCTTTCTCAAGGTTGCCCAGATACACGCTGGAGGTGAGCGCATACAGGCGGTTCAACAGCTCAGCTTTGCTCATCTCTAGGCTGTGGAATGACACTGGACCTTGCTTGCTAAGGTGGTAAGCGGTCTGGAGTCCCACCACGGTCTTTCCAACACCTGGCCTAGCTCCAATCACATACATGGCTCCAGGGCGAAATCCGTTGATGGCCTGGTTTAGGTCTTTCCACGGTCCTGGGAGGTAATGCTTTGGGGCACTGAGTGTGTCCAAGTGGTTGAGTGCCAGGTGGCTGATGTATTCAATTGAGCCCTCTGAGCGCCTCTCTGCTAGAGCTCCCAGCTCTGACCTAGCGGTGTCAATGAGGATGTCCAAGTCATCTGTCTCTGACTGCCCTACTAGCCTCTGAGCGGTGTGGTTGAGTGTGCGCCTGATGGCTCTGTCTCTGACCATCTGAGCGTAGTAGCTAACATTGTCAGCGGTTGGGGTTTCGCTCTGCCACTCCCAGACATCCATAGCGTGACCAGGTAGCTTTGCGGCCACGGTAATGGGGTCAATGGGCTCATCACTTTGCTTCATGTCCCTCAGGGTCTGGTAAGCCCTGCCTAGTTTTAGGTCATTGAAGTCATCTGGTGCAAGTGTTAGTTCATCTAGTGCGTTGCCCTGGCTGAGCAGGATGCTCCCCAGGATTGCTTTTTCTGGATTCATGTTTTCTAGTCCTCTGCCTTGATTTTGTTGCGTGTCCTTGTAACCTCTGGCTTTTGCCATTCTGCGGCCCGTCTCACCCAGTTACGGTAAGCGGCATCCCAGTCTTTTTTCATTGCGTTCTTTGTGGCGGCTTGCCAGTAGTCCACAAACTTGTGCGTTTCCAACTTTAGGTCTACCCAGGGGAAATGTTCAGCCATGACTCCCAGCGTGTCCTCAGATGGTTTCCAATCCTTTGAGAGGCGGGTAGCACCAACGGTGCTCTCTTTCTTTTCTTTAGTATTCTTAACTTTAGTATTCTTAGGGTGCGGATTATCCGTCAACGGTTTATCCGTCAACGGTAAACCCGTCAACGGTGATTTTGTGGTCCAGGTTGACTCAGAGAACTTGCCCTCTAGCCTGTTCTGGCCCCGTTCTAAATAGCCCAAAGTCTCTAGCTCAATCACTGCGGCCTTGAGTGAATCACGGCCCTCCATGTTCTGGGTGATGAGTGACTTGATGCTTACAGACCAACCTGGTGTGTGGCTCATCAACAGAGCCAATAGGCCCCTGGCTTTTAGGCTCAGGCGGCCATCCCTCAGCCAGTCATTTGGAATCTGAGTGAACTGCCCATCAAAAGAATGGGTCCCTCTAATTAGCGGCATTTTTTGTCCTTATTTGTTTGGTTCTGGGGTTATACTATACACACAGACATTGAGTCCCAGTCTCCCTGTCTGATTGATGACCGTTTCTAGTCCTTTCGGTTATGGAGTCCCCTCAGGCATTGCGCTTGGGGGGATTTCCTTTTTGCCAAAGTTGTCATCCAGTAAATACCAGACTCCATCAAAGGCATCAAAGACTGGGGTGGTCAGAGATTCCTGACCTGCCCTAAGTTTCCAGCCATACTTCTCAGCGGCCATAGCCGCCCCGCTGTGGCTCTCAAATAGTCCGTTGGACTGACTACACACCACCACAATGTTTGAGGCGTTGTTGAGGCGTTTAGAGCCTCCCATGCCACGGTTACGGCGGTGCTGTGGGACCAGGGTGTCATCCTCCAGCCCGCAATGGTAGCAATGTCTGTCCCTGGCTAGGAATTTGTCAAACTCTTTCTTAGTCACAGTCAGGGCTATCTTCACAGATGCACAGCTCACAGTTGCCATCACAGACAAAGCAAGCGCTGTTGTCCTGAATGTCCATCATGCTAAGCACCAACAGAGCCTCATAGATTCTCCGCTCATTGCGGCGGCGTAACCATCCTCTATACCAATTCATCTTGTGGTCCTCCACTCCATTTCCACCAGCTTGCCAGCGGCCATCACGGCCATCATTGACTCACTAAGGTGCTTGATTTTTGACTTGATTCTGTTGAGCTCCACTTTGGCCAGGTCAGCTTCAAACCTTGCCTCAGAACTCTTGAGCTTTGCTACTGCCTGGCGGTCCACTACGGTCCCCTGGGCCTTGAGTAGCTCTGTGGCTTCTATCTTTTCAGCCTCAGATGCCAGCTCTAAATACTTGACCTCAGCCTGTGCAAGTAGCTCAATGCCCTTTTCACTCTGACTGCGGATTCTCTCCAGTTCCTTGATTATCTGGCCTGGTGTCTCCATTGATTGCCTTTCTGAGCAAGCCGCCCAAACGCCTTAGTTCCATGTATTCCGCAAGACCCTCATCTGTGCGGTCCATGTCATAAAGCATTTGGACCAGCTCCCTCTTTTCCACTATTGCGGCGGTGAGGATTCGCTTACTCAGTAAATCCATCAGCCAGTGCGGTAATTGAGGCCAGGGTTTCTTTGGAGGCGTTACTCTGGCGGGCTTCATTGTAGATGTTTCTAAGGTCATCTACGCTGTTGGCCTTAGCGGCCTCAGTCACAAAATCCCTCATCTCTACAGTGCGGTTTCTTACTTCCTCTGAGCTTGCAATCCCCTTGCGGGCATCCACGGCTAGGGAGGCCATCATGGCCCTGCCCCAGGCGGCGGTCTCAGCGTTCTGGACCTCTGAGTCCTTGGTGAACCTAGTTGGCCCAGGCACGGGCTCCCAGGCTGTTCCAATGCCAGGGTTCTCATCCTCTGGTGAGCGGTAAGCGGCGGCTGTGTAAACCACCCAATCCTTGCCACCAAAGTCTTTTAGGAACTCTAGGCTGACCTGGGTGAGAGAGCCGTGTGGAAATTTCTCTCTGAACTCAACAATCCTGGAGGCTACATCAATGTAGTCCAGCGGTCCCTTGAACTCTTTAGACATCAGCCAACCTCACTTCAACATTGTCATCCATTGTCAGCCAGAGGTCAATGCCTCCAACCAGGATGGCGATTCTGTCCTGGTAGATGTAGTCCTGGCGAACTCCCAGCACCTGGCCAACCAGGTAGGTGTTCTCTGGGTCACGCTGGATTGTCAAATCCACAATGTCCCCAATCTTTAGTTCTGCGGCGTTCATTGTTGTCCTTTCTTGGTTACTAGAAACGGCACTCCAGACCCTCTGGATTGCCTACTAAACACATGCTGGCCGTCAACCAGTCCACGCTTAGCATTTCCCAT
>Ga0209137_1004123_pt1 | contig 11744 bp, 9 predicted proteins | sample SaaInl5LU_22_DNA_FD_184642 | JGI IMG/M metagenome (GOLD analysis project Ga0209137, IMG submission 184642) | Marine microbial communities from expanding oxygen minimum zones in the Saanich Inlet - ESP_105LU_22_DNA (SPAdes) (version 2) | ecosystem: Environmental > Aquatic > Marine > Intertidal...
CGAATGGCGTATTTCGGCGACGGACTTTCACATAGCGCCCTATTGGGTATCGCGCTCGGATTATTATTCGGCATATCCTCCCAAGTTGGCATATTGCTCGTCGCCTTGGGATTTGCCGGCGCACTAATATTTTTACAATCACGCGACTTATTGGCGACCGATACATTGCTCGGTTTACTTGCCCATTCAACGTTAGCGCTCGGCATATTGGCTATGAGCCTAATGGGCTTTGAGCATATCGATATACACAAATTTCTTGTTGGATCCATCAACGCTCTAAACGCATTTAACGCCTATCTAATGCTAGCAGGGTCTGTCATCTGCATCGCTACCTTGCGGTGGTTATGGCCGGGCTTATTGCTGATGGTAACTAGCGAAGACCTAGCCCAAGCCGAGGGTGTGCCGGTTCGACTATATGAGACAGGCCTTATGGTGCTGATGGCCCTACTTGTCGCCATTTCGATCCAGCTGGTCGGCATATTATTGATTACGTCGCTATTAATCATTCCCGCATCGGCGGCTCGGTTATTCTCCAGGACGCCTGAGCAAATGGCTGTCGGCGCCAGCATATTCGCCAGCGCTACCGTTCTGTTGGGCATTATTATTACCACATCACCCGACGGCCATGATCATCATTCACCAGGCCCGATCATTGTCAGCATCATGGTTGGCGTCTTTGTCGCGATGTTAATGGTAAGACTAATTGCGCAGCGAATTAGCCGCGCTTAGCCAGCACCTCAGCTGCTACTAAAATCCTAATTAACCCAGATTGGCGAGGAGTATGCCCGTTCCTGCAAGGTTGCCGCAATGTCAGAACGCGGCTCAACACCGGCGCGCAAAGCATCCCAACTCGACCAACGGCAGGTTGGGTTTTCTAATACGCGAACATAATAAAATGAACTTACACCGGCTTTATATTCGGGATCGCGCCAGACAGTTTTTAATTCATCAGCGCCAGTCTTCGCCGAAGGCTCGCAACTACTGAGGTCAACACTCGCTTCATTATCAGGGCAACGTTGTGTTTTAGCGTTAACGGCTTTCCCGCCTGCACAAGCCACATCAAATACTTTCTCGTATTTTTTACCACTGCCATCTAACCAGCCTTTGACGACCTGAACTCTTTGCAAAGAATTTGAGCTTGGGTCACGCATCGCCCAAACAAGAAAGGATGGTGTTTTTTTATCACCGAGCAACAAGTCGCCGCCCATCGGCACACCCTTTTGATAGGCTTTGCTGACAAGCTCACTATCCTCGAGGTCGAGTTCACCTAAACCATCCCCGGCGAAAAACCGCAAGCGAATGCGCGGGCCAGTTGTTGCATAAGTTTCTTTCCGGCGCATCGCGTTGAATAAGGCATCTCGCGTATTCTCTTCGGCCCAAATCGCCGCTAAGCCAGAGGCGCTCCAAGTTTGAAAAAAGTTTTGATTATACTCGCCACCATCGGCGCGCGGTGTGTCCAATGGAACCGAGCCACGAAGTTTACCATTGGAATCAATCAGGCCAACTTTCGACCAGTAATTATCTTCATCAAAAGCGCCGGCACCAACATGGGTATCCGACGCACCAATAAGACCGAAACGATACGGGTTGCCCTTACCCTCAGCGGCTAGCTTCAACCCATTCAAATACGCTTCACGAACATAAGAGCCAACTTCCTTACTCGGCTCCCATACACCAATCAAAAACGGCATGGTTTCAAAATCAGCCCATTCGTCATTTGGCGATAGCGCTGGGTGGGTCTCGCTATCCCCTTTAACTTGGGTGACCTCAACAATCGGCTCATTGCGCATGCGCTGTTCGCTATAGGCTTTATCTATCGCCCCACCAGAATATTTTGTTGTCTCAAACATCAACCCATTTGAACCGTTTGAGTTATGAGGTACAGCCAGACTATCAATACCTTTGGCGCGCAAGTCATCCATCCAATTCCATAAATCTTCTGGGTTCGGCGACATCACGCGGCTAAACGGCAAAGCCGGCACTTTACTACCTTTAAAGAAAACGTTGCGGTGAAGGTTTTGATGCTCGGGTCCAGACGTATATTCATAGCCAATAAGTGTTGTAAACTTACCGGGGTCATTGTGCTTTTCTGCCGCGTCAATAATTTTAGACCATGCTGACTTCATAATATCTTCATCGACCAGATCATCCTCCCGGTCGGCGTTTAGCAATGGGAACAATTTCTGAAAAGCCCCCAACCGCTCAGTTGGCGTTTTAGCTTTGCGCATTTCTAGCGATATAGGGTGACGCGACACGGCTTGCTTTGGGTCGTGCATAGCCGGCAACATACCTAGATAAATTGCATGGTCCGTTACCGCTTGGAAGTCGAGCGGCGTCTGCAGCTTCATTTCAAATCCAGCAGGGTGATTAATCGCCTCCCCTTTGGCATAGCGATAAGCCTCATCGGGACCGTTTCTATTGCCAAAAATATACGCATCGAAAGACAGCACAGTATGTAAATGCGTTTCACCGAAAAACACCTGACGATCAGCTGGATCAGCCGCTTTTTCTTCCGCTTGAGCCGACACGATAGACGTCGAGATAAAAGCCACAACCACAAAAACTAGGCATGTGAAAGCTACATATAGAAAGTCTAAATTTACGTTTGAGGTCGCGTCTAATTGTTTTTTCATGTCATCCCCCCCGAAATGAAATCAATCACAATAAGTGAGTAATTAGCCAAAAATGTCAAACTAACTAATCGCAAAAAAACATTTAAGAATAATTTTTTTAAAGGAAACTGATTTTTAACCTTACCTGCGTTTAATGGTAACGTCAGCAGGCGGCTGCAACTCCTCCCTCCTCACCGTCTGTTGGCAAAATTTATTGCCAAACTTCTGGCGAGATAAAAAAAATCCCTTTATATTATATAGTCAAAGCGTCATTGCCATAAGGTGATGAAGAATGAGAGCTGCCGTAAAATCACTCACAGGCTGGCCTTGCAAGGGCGCCAACTCCACAATATCCATTCCCACACATTCGCGGCCTTTCAGCGTCGATTGAATGAGGTCGAGCGATTGGTAAAAGCCTAAACCGCCTGGCACAGGCGTGCCTGTCGCCGACAATACAGAAGGGTCCAGACCATCGACGTCGAACGTAATATATATTTTTTTCGGAAAATCATCGGGCAGTTCAACAGAATGTATCTGCTGGCGAACCAAATGCGGCGCATCATAACAAATAACACCATGAGATTGGCGTCCCTCTTGCTCTTCTTGGGCCAAGGCACGAACGCCAAAAGAACAAATAGGTAGTCCTTCTTTTGCCAATAATTGCATAACGCTGGCGTGTGAATGTTTATGCCCCTGATAATCAACTCTGAAATCTGCATGGGCATCGATTTGCACCAAACCAATCGGCTCAGGGGACGCATCGGCCACCCCCATAACTGCGCCGTAGGAAAGACTATGCTCACCGCCCAGCGTAACGGGCACATTACCCCGACCTGCAATTTCTAGTGTACGGGCCCGAAGCTCCGATTGGATAGCCTCCATAGATTGCGAACAATCTATGGGTGTTTGTGTGAACATGCCTTGCAAACAAGGCTCACGCCCCTCAACCAACCGCTCTAACTGATGGCTAGCGGCAATAATAGCGTCTGGACCATTGGCCGCCCCAGTTCCATAAGAAACCGTTTTCTCTAAGCCACAGGGTATGATTACAAACTTGGCGGATGTAGCATCATTTTCTGCCGCCGACAGTTCATCGCCCAAAAACTGGTTCTGTCTATTTATGCTCACGTTACCGCCTCACTATTATCTGTCTCGATTGAGAATATAGTCGCCTATGACAAGCGGCCCTCAAAGTCTTTATAATCAAATTCTCTAACTATCTTTAGATCATCAGTCTCGCTATTCCAAATAGCGATAGCCGGTAAAACAACCCCATTAAACGTCGTGGTTTTGACCATAGAATAATGCGCCTGATCCAAAAATGCTATCCGTTGCCCAGCATCAGGCGGGAGCGGCAAACGATAATCGCCAATCACATCGCCCGCCAAACAACTTGGCCCGCCAATCTTAAACAAGTCACCATCCTCAACCTCTCCCAATAGTGCGGGACGATAAGGCGCCTCAATAACATCCGGCATATGGCACGTCGCAGAGATATCCGTAATCGCAATCGGGCCATCATTGTCGGTAACATCTAATATTTCTCCAACCAAAATACCTGCATCAAAAGCCACGGCTGTACCGGGTTCGAGAAAAATATTCAGACCGAGCTCGGCCCGCAGTTCTTTGAGGAAGCTTACTAATTCAGCTCTCGGATAATCCGCTGATGTCATCATATGACCACCGCCTAAGTTAAGCCACTCCAGCTGCCCTTTGACGCTATTTAATTGCGGCAAGACGGCCTCCACCGTGCGCTTCAACGGCGCAAACCCTTGTTCGCATAAATTGTGAATGTGCATTCCGACAACCCCATCAGGAAGCTGACCTTGCAGGCGCTCAATTGGCCAGCCTAAACGCGACCCACGCGCACTCGGATCATATTTTTCAACAAGCCCTTCGGAGTGTTGCGGATTAATTCGCAGGCCAACATCCGCACCATTTTGTCTGGCAATCCGCCCAAACATCTCCACTTGGCTTGGAGAATTGAAAATCATGTGATCCGACAAGCTGGCGATTTCATCAACCTCACTCGCTTTGTAAGCTGGGGAGTAGCTCTCCAAAGCGCCGCTATAATGCTGGCGAGCTAACTTGGCCTCCCAAAGACCCGAAGCACAACAGCCATCTAGATACTCGCCGATCATATTCGCCATCGACCACATCGAGAAAGCTTTAAGTGCCAATAAAACCTTTACATCGCCCTGCTGCTTTATCACTTGCAACATCTCGAGATTACGTCGAAGGGCAACTTCATCGACAACAAAACAAGGGCTTGGAACTCTGTTCAGATCAAAGTTTTCAAAAGCTCCAGCGCCAGCGGATTGTGTTGGTAGCATCTAAAAATCCAACGGACCTTCAAGGTCAATATGCTGCCAAGGCAGTCCATGTAAATTCAGCATTTCCATAAAAGGGTCTGGATCAAAGTCCTCCATATTATAGACCCCTTGTTTGCGCCATTCACCTTTCAGCATCATCGCAGCGCCAATCATCGCCGGCACACCCGTTGTGTAACTGACGGCTTGGCTGCCCACTTCGGCGAAGCAATCTTCATGATCACAAATATTGTACAAATAAACCGTACGGTCCTTGCCTTCATGGTTGCCGGTCACGATATTACCGATACAGGTTTTTCCTTTTGTCGTCTTGCCGAGATCGCCCGGGTCTGGAAGCACCGCCTTCAAAAACTGTAGAGGCACAATCTCTTTACCTTCATACATAATCGGCTGAATTGAAGTTAGCCCGACGTTTTGTAGAACTTCCAAATGTTTGAGGTAGTTGTCACCAAACGTCATCCAGAACCTTGCGCGTGCTAATTCCGGGAAATTCTTAGACAAGGATTCCAGCTCCTCATGATACATCAGATACATATTGCGATCGCCAACCTCAGGGAAATCAAACGCCTGACGCGTCGATAGGGCCGGCGTCTCAACCCAGTCACCCGCCTCCCAGTGACGCGCATTCGCGGTAATCTCTCGGATGTTAATTTCTGGATTAAAATTCGTCGCAAAATGTTGACCATGGTCACCACCATTACAGTCGAGAATATCCAAATAACGCATATCCGAAACTAGGTGTTTGCGAATATAGGCAGTGAAAACATTCGTGACGCCGGGATCAAACCCCGATCCAAGTAAAGCCATCAAACCTTTTTCTGCAAAACGATCCTGATAGGCCCACTGCCAATGATACTCAAATTTTGCTTCATCACGCGGCTCGTAATTGGCTGTATCAAGATAGTCAACGCCAGCATTTAAGCATGCATCCATAATCGCTAGATCCTGATAGGGAAGCGCAAGATTAACGACCAGTTTTGGCTGTACCTTTTCAATCAATTTTGTTGTCGCGCTGACATCATCGGCATCCAGTTCAGCCGTATCAATATCGCGCCCAACACGTTCAGAGACACTCGCGGCAATTTCATCGCACTTAATTTTGCGGCGGCTCGCTAGAGTTATTTTTCCAAAAACATCGGGTAACATGGCCATCTTATGAACCGCCACCGACCCAACACCACCCGCACCAATAACTAAAACATCTGACATGTGCTTACCTCTACTGCTTAATGCTCAAAATAAGTATAGCCATTAATGCTATCCTTAAACGCTGCGATGATATCGCGTCGATCTGTTGGATTAATTCTACCTTGCGACGCGGCTCGCTCAACAATCACCTTAAAGTTATTCAGCATGCTCTTGGGGTCATACTCAACATAAGAGAGCACTTCAGATAGTGTATCGCCTTCTTGCTCATGCTTTAGCTCGAAGCCGCCATCATGGCGCAATTCAATTGTCGCCACATGGGTATCGCCGAATAAATTATGCAAGTCGCCTAGCGTTTCTTGATAGGCTCCAACAAAGAAGACACCCAAATAATAGTCCTCGCCATCCTTCAGTTCATGAACAGGTAATGTGCCTGACACACCACCGCTATCCACAACAAAACGGTCAATCTTACCATCACTATCACACGTGATATCACTCAAAATAGCGCGGCGTGTTGGCACTTCGTTAAGCCGGTGGATAGGTGAAATTGGGTGTAACTGATTAATCGCCCAAACATCTGGCAGGCTTTGGAACAGAGAGAAATTACAATGATAAATATCAGCGACTTGATCCAAAGCCTCCCGCCATTCATCATTCAACAAGTCATCGGACATCACGACGGCTTTAATCATTTTCATAACATAGAGATAAATACGCTCGGCTTTCGCCGTTTCACGCAAACTTATTTGACCGCGACGGAATAAGGCGCGCACTTCATTGCGGTAATAAACGAGATCATTCCAACACTCCTGCACACGTTTTTCATCCAGATATTCTGGAATACCTAACATGCTCTCGATCAGATGATGATCTCCCTCTTCCGCTTCGACGCGAACGTCACTATCAAAATGCGTGGCTTCAAGAACATTGAATATCAATAAAGATGACTGCGCCACACAAGCTCGGCCACTCTCCGTAATAATAAGAGGATGATCTAAATTAGCTTCATCCATTTCATACTTCACGGTCTCGACAATATTGGTGCAATATTCTTGCAGCGAATAATTCGTTGAGTTCTCCGTTGCCGTATGCTCCCCCGTATAATCGATACCGAGCCCGCCACCCAAATCAAGTATCTCAAGCGGTGCACCTTCATTACGAATTTCAATGAAAAACCGACACGCTTCCTGAGCGGCCATACGTATTTCTATAATATTAGGAACCTGACTGCCCAGATGCGAGTGCTGCAAGGTCAAACAGTCAAGATAATTGCGCGAACGAAGGTTCTCGATAACATCCATAACTTGCGCAATCGTCATACCGAAAGTTGAGCGGTCGCCGCTGGAAGCTGCCCAATTACCGCTGACTTGATTTGTTAATTTTATGCGCACGCCTAGTTGAGGCCGAACGCCCAAATCTTCTGCGACCCGCAAAACCAATTCCAACTCGCGCGGAGATTCTAAAACCAGATAAGTGTTAAAGCCTAGTTGCTGAGACATGAGGGCCAGCTGAATAAACTCAACATCCTTCACGCCATTACAAATGATAGCGGCGTCGGCAGTTAGCTCATGCGATAGCGCGATTAATAATTCGGCTTTAGAACCAACCTCAAGCCCGAAATCATATCGACGACCAAAGTCAACAATACGGTCGATCACTTGCGCCTGCTGATTAACTTTAATCGGGAACACGCCCTGATAGCGCCCTTTATACTCCGCGTCTTGAATGGCGGATCGAAAGCAATCATTAATTTGCGAGATACGGTAGTCTAAGAAATCAGCGACACGCAACAAAACCGGTGCCGTGATACCGCGCTGTGTTAAATTCTCTAAAATTGCCATGAGATCCGTCGGCTGAGCCTCAGGCTCTGTGGGGTGAATGAGGCCGATATTGCCGTTATCCATTACTTTCACTAGTCCTGAAGCCCATCGTGATAAGCCATAAACATCGCCTACACTTTTGGCTTTTGGAGCGTTTTCTTCATCGCTCTTTTCAGTGCCAGCCGTCGTTTGAGCATCAAGTGGGATAACGTTTGCATTAGGGTCTAGTGGCATATTCATTGTCTCCCGACATCCACGATAAGGGCGCCCAAAATAGCGCGTTTATATTTGATGTAAATAACAATATGCTAAGGCATGATCAATAGCTCAAGCCCGCCAAACACAGATACCACGACTGCAGGCACCAAGGCCACTATAAAGCCTTGTTATGTGTATATTTTGGGCTGTTTTACGGGCGTGTCGCCACGAACTTATACCGGCTGGACCATGGATATATCGGCGCGTTTGGCAAAACACAATAGTGGGCGTGGCGCCAAAGCAACCCGTGGACGCCAATGGGTGCTATTACATAGCGAAGCTTTCAAAACCCGCGGCGAGGCCATGAAGCGTGAATTTGCCCTCAAACGCGACCGTGCGACAAAGCAAGCTCTTGTGAAGCTCTATCTGGCGGAGCACTCTGAGTAATAAATAGGTACTGCATAATAAGTAAACGTCGCGTATTGACGAGTAACCAAGAGATAGAGAGACCGATGACCCCATATTCAAAGCTCAGAAAACTCCCGCAAAAACAAGGTGAGGTGTGGAAAATCGATCTGACCGAAGACTGGTTGCAAGGACGAACCGCTTATGGCGGCATTATTGCAGCGCTTATGCTGGAAACCATCTATCTACAAATCGCGGACCTTCCGCCATTGCGAACAGCGCATTTCAGCTTCATTGGTCCCGCTAGTGGCACACTCTCGGCGCACAACACTATTCTGCGACAAGGCAAGAATATGATTACGGTAGAGAGTGTTATCTCGGGCGAGAAAGGCATTGGCACGAAAGCCCTATTTACTTTCGGCAAGGCGATCCCGGCTGCTACTGATCAGGATTATCCAGTGATCGACCAACCAGCATCGCCTGAAAGCCTTCCACAATTAGCCACCCCGCCGAACACGCCAGCATTTTTGCAGCATATCGACCGCCGGGTTTTGAAAAGTGCAGAGTTTTTGTCTGGAACCCATCACCCTGAGTTTTTAGCTTGGATAAGAATGAATGATCCAGAAGCGCGGGAAGGTATTGCGGTTTTATTAGCCCTCGCGGACGGGCCGCCGCCTGCCGCGCTCGCCGCCGTTAAATCGCTGACAGCTCTGAGCAGTATAAATTGGACCGTTAATTTTTTGCGCGACAATCCAGTGACGCAAGACGGCTGGTGGCTTATCAGAAGCAAAAGCCAGCATGTTCGTCATGGTTACTCGTCGCAAACTATGCAGATATGGAACCGGGCTGGCGAGCGGGTTGTTGACGCCATTCAACATGTCGCTATTTTCGAATAGATGCAGCTTCCCATAAAACATACCCCAAACAAAAAGAGCTCCAGTTAAAACCGGAGCTCTTTGAAATGGATTAACCGTCCAACCAACCAGCCATTCAACATGGCTGACAACTGCTATAGTCCCAAGACGAACTTTGCCATGATACCGCGCTGAACTTCTGAGGTGCCACCATAAATCGTCGAGGCACGACCAGACAACATTCCCGACATTACATTCGGGCCTTGCTCACGCAAACTTGGTGCATTTGATGTTCCCGACACACCAAAACCATGATGGTTTTTTGGAATAGTCGAATGCTCAAGAACCGAGACCGCAAGGTCTGAAATATCTTGCTGAAGATGCGTACCGAGCAATTTGAGGGGGAGCGGCAAAATCATCGACTCGCCTGACCCTTCACCCGCCGTTAAGGCCCGAGCTTCCAACATAGAAAGTGCGTCGACGCGCACTGATAATTCAGCGTGCTGGCGCTCTACATCCGATGATGCGTAGCTTTCAGCTGCCGTTTCTTTCAAGAAGCTATTCATTGCTTTGACATTACCAAGTGCCGCGCGCAAACCGTCTGTATTGGCGATACCTGTACGCTCATTCGTCAAAAGGAATTTTGCATATGTCCAACCTTGGTTTTCTTCACCGACCAAATTGGTTGCTGGCACACGAACGTCACTAAAATATACTTCGTTCAAGTGGTGCTCACCATCAATTGTATGGATGGCTTTAACTTCAACACCAGGTGACTTCATGTCGATTAGTAAGAATGAAATACCCTGCTGTGGCTTACCTTCGGTGCTTGTGCGAACGAGACAGAAAATCCAATCCGCCCAATGAGCTTGTGTCGTCCAAATCTTCTGGCCATTAACTATATAGTCATCGCCATCGCGAATGGCGGACGTACGCAAGGACGCCAAATCAGAACCCGAACCTGGTTCGGAATAACCCTGACACCACATTTGTGAGCCATCCAAAATGGATGGCAAATGCTGGGCCTTCAAAGCATCAGTTCCGAAGGTATAAATCACGGGCCCGACCATAGTTGTACCGAAAGGTGATTGCATCGGTGCGCCACCGCGCGAACATTCAGCCGCGAAAATCACACGTTGGCTTTCTGTCCAATCGGTTCCGCCATATTCTGCCGGCCAACCGACGGCACCCCAACCTTTGGAATTCAACTGTTCCTGCCACCACTTCGTTTCATCACGCGTTTGGTTGAATAGGTTTTTATTCAAGCCCATATCGCTTTTCGCCATGGTAGATTCCACCCATGCGCGAACGTCATTTTGAAATGCGAGGTCTTCTGAAGACAACTTTAAGTCCATGTGAACTACTCCTGACAAGTTAAATCATATGGGACTATATTAGCGCGCAGGCGCAAATATGCAATTGCGGCGTCTGGTCTCATACACATTAAGCGTAATCGCTGTCTTGTCCCTCAACAACGAAGAAAACCGTTTATTTTCATACACATAAACTACAACCTCAAGGGTGCTCTCGACGTAAAGGCCCATCAAACTCAACCGTTAGCCGCATGACGCGCCCCTTTTGCCGGCGGTGCCTCGGCAGGACCCGCAAAACATTGTGCTTTCGACATCCAATCTGAAGCAACGGGCCCGACGACTTCGAGCGACGTATCGGCAATGTTACGCACCTGCGTAACGATGCGGCAAAAGTCAGCGGCCGCTCCTTTTACGTATTCTGTATCCGATGGCTCACCATATTTCCAAATCTCGCCAGACGGTGCCGTCAGCTCCAAATACGGCATGTCACCCGGAGGTTTGGTCTTACGAGCCATATAAGTCCAACCGAATGTATTTACGCCGAGCACGACGATATTTTGAATATGGTCCTGTTCTTGGCGTTCCACACCGAGAACGTCATAGACCTCTTGGCCATGCGCCCATGTCTCCATAAGCCGCGCTGTGATACTAGACCGAGCGCTCATATCGGGGCCAGCCCACTTCAAGCGCATCTTCGGGTCGACCGCCCGGAACCGGTCTGCCATCTCCAGATAGAAGGCCCGCCATTTTTCCAGCAGCGCCATTCCTTTGCTGCCATCGAGAAACTGACGCTCTTTTTCTTTTAGCGGCAAGTCAGCCAATTCCGGCGACATGATCTTCTCGATATAAACTATGAAGGAAGCTTCATCCGCCATCGATTCATTGGCTGCCCAATTCCAAATATGCAAATGCTCCAGCACATCATTAATCGTCCAGCCTTTAAACTGGGTTACGCGATCAAAATCAGCATCGTCCAAATTAGACAATAAATTGTACAGAGCTTCGCACTCAGCCTTAAAGTCATCTGCTTGTGTTAACATCTCGCACCCTCCTCATTACAAAT
>Ga0209137_1004124_pt1 | contig 11742 bp, 8 predicted proteins | sample SaaInl5LU_22_DNA_FD_184642 | JGI IMG/M metagenome (GOLD analysis project Ga0209137, IMG submission 184642) | Marine microbial communities from expanding oxygen minimum zones in the Saanich Inlet - ESP_105LU_22_DNA (SPAdes) (version 2) | ecosystem: Environmental > Aquatic > Marine > Intertidal...
CTGATATGGCAGGTGGAAGACAATATCTATCAAGCGAGAGCCTATAAATTGCTCGAAGATAGCGCCTGTTCGCGGCCCAACGCCCGACAGTCGCGTAATATCGCTATATAATTCAGTTAAGACGTTTGGGCGCATCGAAATTCCTTTGTTGAACCCTATTTTAACATATGTCGGTCTAGATAGCATCAAAACACGCTTTGGGGCTGACAGATGAATTTTGAACCTATATAGGAAGATGTATTAGGAGTTTGCCATGCAAGTTGAAGCTTTAAGTCCCCGACGAAAGAAACTTTATTTTCGGTCCTGCCATCGTGGGATTAAGGAAATGGATATTGTCTTTAGCCAATTTGCTGAGTTTGTATTGACGGATTTGCCCGAAGCGGATCTCGATGACTATGAGCGTATATTGGAGCTACCAGACACAGACCTTTTTGCTTGGGCAACAGGTCGCCAAGACCTGCCGGAAGATATTCGCTCGCCATTGCTCGATCAGCTGCTCGGGCTTGCCTATATTGTAACTGATAAAGATAGATAGACGCTCGTGCAAACTGAGACGAGTGGGAGACTATTGTCAGATGAACGCCAGCTTAACGTTGGTGGAATGCCGAGCGGTTTTGACGCTATGGCACTGGGCGAAGTTTGCCGTCTAGGCAATAAGCGTTTGGTTTATATTGCCCGCGATGCCAAACGTCTCGATGAAATGAAGCGAGCGCTTGCTTTCTTTGCGCCAGATATTCCGACGCTGCATATTCCCGCATGGGATTGCCTTCCTTATGACCGCTTATCGCCGCAGGCTGGAATTATGGCCCAACGTATGGCCAGCCTAGCCGCCCTGCAGGTGCATGAAGATCAAGCACATATCGTGCTAACAACTATTTCCGCGGCCACACAGAAAATGCCGAACCGCGATCATGTATCTTCCTATAGTTTTTTGGCCAAACCAGGACAGAGCGTAGATCTCGATAAACTCACTACATTCTTAATAAGTTCGGGGTTCTCGCGTTGCTCGACCGTTACGGAGCCAGGTGATTTTGCATTTCGCGGCAGTATCGTCGACATTTTTCCGCCCGGTGAAGCGCTTCCATTTCGGATGGACTTCTTTGGTGATCATTTGGAAACCATCCGCAGTTTTGATGTTGAGACCCAACGCAGCATTGGGCCGATTGATAGTCTGAACCTTGTACCAGCCGGTGAAATTCATTTAGACGAAGCGACTGTAAAACGTTTTAGGCAAGCTTATGTTCGCTGCTTTGGTGGAACGAGTATTTCAGACCCTATTTATGAAGCGATCAGCAGCGGTGCCCGCCATCTGGGGATGGAACACTGGTTGCCATTTTTCCACGAGACCGTAGAAACCTTGTTTGACCATGCCGGCGATGGCGCTGTTTATTATCTCGAAGCTCAAGTTGAACAAGCGCGTGAGGAACGTCATTTGCAGATAGAAGACTATTTTTCAGCGCGGCAGAATGTTCTTGAAACCGCGGATGCAGGTAGTGCCCTGCGACCATTGCCGGTTGAAGATTTATACCTCGATCAGGCGCAATGGCAGACGTTGATAGAGCATCATAAAGTTCGGAACCTATCGCCGTTCACGATACCTGACAGTAAAAATAATGTTAATATGCCGGGCCGAGCCGGATATCAGTTTTCTTCCGAACGCGCGCAAGAAGGCGTGAATGTTTTTGACGCTGTCGTTGCACATATTCAAAAGTTTCAGAACCAATCAGCGCGTGTCTATGTTGATTGTGGGTCTGATGGCGCGCGGCAGAGAATGGCAGCGCTTCTGAATGATCACGGTATCACCAGAAATAAAATGGTTGAAAATGGAAATGGTTTACTAGCTGAGCTTCAAGGGAGCGAAATTGGTTTTACCTGTTTTGGACTCGAGCAGGGCTTTGAAGCTGGTGATGTAATATTTATCGGTGAACAAGATATTCTTGGGGATCGCCTGATCCGTTCATCTAAGAAAAAACGTGCTGATAATTTTTTAACCGAAGCCACAAGTCTCTCGCAGGGCGATTACGTTGTGCATATTGACCATGGCATTGGTCGCTTTGAAGGTCTCGAAACGGTCGATGTAGCAGGTGCCCCGCATGCTTGCCTGAGGTTAATCTATCACGATAATGCGCGGCTGTTTCTGCCTGTCGAAAACATCGAGCTTTTAAGTCGCTATGGCGGCGATGATACATCGGCAACATTAGACCGTCTTGGTGGTCAAGCGTGGCAGAGCCGGAAAGCGCGTCTGAAAGAAAAACTAAATTTAATTGCCGACAGTCTGATCCGAATCGCCGCTGAACGAAGCCTTCGTGAAGGGCAAAAATTTGAACCTATTCATGGCTTATATGAAGAGTTCTGTGCTCGCTTTCCATTTGATGAAACGGACGATCAGTTGAACACCATTGAAGCTGTGCTTGATGATTTGGCAAGCGGTAAACCAATGGACAGATTGGTGTGCGGTGATGTTGGGTTTGGTAAAACAGAGGTGGCGTTGCGAGCAGCGCAAATTGTCGCCATGAATGGGGGGCAGGTTGCAATCGTCGCTCCGACTACAATTCTCGCGCGCCAGCACTTTAAAACCTTCAGCGAAAGGTTTTCTAATTTACCGGTCAACGTTAGCCAATTATCTCGTCTGGTTAGCAATCAGCAAGCCAGCCAAACGCGCGAAGGTCTGGCCGATGGCACTGTTGATATTGTTATTGGAACGCATGCGCTTCTGGCAAAGTCTATCGATTTCAAACGTCTCGGTTTGGTGATTGTGGATGAGGAGCAGCATTTTGGAGTTGCGCATAAAGAGCGTCTAAAAGAAATACGCTCGGGTGTTCACGTGCTGACATTAACGGCGACGCCGATACCTCGTACGTTGCAAATGGCGCTAACAGGTGTTCGTGACCTGTCGATTATTGCCACGCCGCCTGTCGACAGATTGGCGATACGTACTTACATCACGCCGTTCGATGCAGTAATTATTCGTGAAGCATTGTTGCGAGAAAAATACCGTGGCGGGCAAAGTTTTTTCATTGTGCCGCGTATTTCTAATGTTGGAGAAATTGAAGAATTCCTGCGTGATCAAGTTCCCGAGGTTAAATTCACAGTTGCCCATGGGCAAATGCCGGGAAGCGATATTGAAGCGCGGATGACGAGCTTTTATGAGGGGCAACAAGATGTGCTTGTATCTACAAGTATCATTGAATCGGGTCTCGATATTCCGGCAGCCAATACAATGATTATTCACCGCTCGGACATGTTCGGCTTGGCGCAGTTATATCAAATGCGGGGTCGCGTCGGTCGCTCGAAGCTACGTGCTTTTGCTTATCTTACCTATCAGACAACCAAGCCGCTCACACCTGCGGCTGAGAAACGTTTGCAAATATTGCAGTCGCTAGATAATTTGGGAGCGGGCTTTACCTTGGCTAGCCACGACCTTGATTTGCGCGGTGCTGGCAACTTAGTTGGCGAAGAGCAGACGGGGCATATTCGCGAAGTTGGCTATGAGCTTTATCAGTCTATGCTTGAAGAGGCCGTTGCTAGCCGTCAGGGCGATAGCGTTACGGAAACATGGTCGCCACAAATTAACCTTGGCTTATCGGTCATGATTGGCGAAGATTATGTTCCCGATCTTGAGTTGCGAATGGGGTTATATAGGCGTCTATCATTGCTCGATGAGGCGAGCGAGATTGAGGGGTTTGCAGCCGAGCTAATTGACCGCTTTGGCGCCATGCCGGAAGCAACCGAAAATCTATTGAATATTATTAAATTGAAACTTGATTGTTATAGTGCAGGTATCGAAAAAATTGATGCTGGCCCGAAAGGTGCGGCTATCCACTTTAAAGATAAAAAGTTTGCTAACCCCGCAGGTCTTGTTCAGTTCATTTCTGAATATGGAAAACGAATTAAACTAAGGCCAGATCATAGTCTCGTCATTCAAGATGATTGGATCCATGATGACGAGCGCTTGAAAGGTGTGCAGGGGGTTGTGGCGCATCTAAGAAAAGTCAGTGAGCTTTAATTTATATTGATAGGTGACGTTACGCGCCTGGCGTGTCAGCACTATGTCCAGGGTTGGCTAGTTTGACAACGGCTTTGGAAAATATTTGATTGAGATATTCAGGTTCTTGAGCGCCAACCAATAAAAATTTTCCACCCATAAGAAATGCAGGGACACCGGTCACGCCAGCACCTCGCGCTTGCGCATCGAGCTGACGGGTTTCGCTTACGTCCTCGTTACTCGCAAATTTAGCTCGCAAGACGGTCTCGTCCATTGCGTATTTCACGCCAATTTCGATTAATGTGTTGACGTCGCCGATATCTTTGCCATGCTCAAAATAGGCTGAGAACAAATCATCTGCGATCGCGTGTTGAAGGCCATATTCACCTGACCAGCGAACCAGCCGATGTGCGTTCAATGTGTTTGGGGTGCGTGTGATTTTATCGAAGGCAAATTGAATGTCTGTGCCGGCCGCCGCATCTTGAACGGTGGACGCAAATTTTTTGGACTTCGGAGCGCCGAATTTTCGGGTAAGATATTCCTTTCGGTCTTCACCTTCATCGGCAATTGTTGGGTCGAGGCGAAACGGTCTCCATGCCAAATTAATCTGAAAACCGGACACATTACCGAGCGCTCTATCGAGCTTTCGTTTGCCAATAAAACACCATGGGCAAATGAAATCAGAGATAATATCTAAGTGCAGGATCGGGTATGAATTCGACATAATAAAGTCCAGTTTCGTTTAAATACTCATTCTAGTTTATCGGCAACACTCTGAATAGCTAGCAGGTGACAATACTGTTACAATCGTGGCATATTCTCACCCAATCGCAAGCAACTTTTTATGTTTTCTAGGGGAGTTTCTCATATGTCCATGCAGCAGGATCCAAGCAAGTTATTATCGGGAATGACGGGGTTTGTAACAGGAGCCAGTTCAGGGCTAGGCGCCCATTTTGCAACGGTACTCGCTGACGCAGGGGCGAATGTTGTTATTGGTGCGCGGCGTAAAGAAAAGCTCGACGGATTGTCCCAGCGTTTGGATGGTTCTGCGGGTAAGATCATGGTTGTCGAAATGGATGTAAATGATACGGCAAAAATCTCGTCAATTTTTGATGCGATTGAAGAGCAGGGGCTGCCGGTTGATATATTGGTTAACAATGCTGGTATGAACGTTGTCGCTCCCGCGCTGGAACTAACGCCTGAGGGCTATGACCAGATATTAAATACCAATACCAAGGCACCGTTTTTTATGGCGACGGAAGCAGCGCGTCGAATGATTACCAGGAAGCAGCCGGGTCGGATTATTAACATTGCTTCCGTTGGTGCATCGAATGTTTTGCCGGGTCTAACGGCTTATTGTATGTCGAAGTCTGCCATACTGATGATGAGCCGAGGTTTGTCGCGCGAATGGTCTCGCCACATGATCAATGTAAATACGATTTGCCCAGGATATATCGAGACTGAGATTAACGATTTCTGGTGGAAGACCGACGGTGGGAAAAAGCAAATGGAAAGTTTTCCGCGCCGGCGTCTGGCCGAGGCAAGCGATCTTGATAGCGCTTTGTTGATGTTCGCAGGCCCTGGTGGCAAAGGTATAACAGGCTCTTCAATTACGGTTGATGATGGCCAGTTTACCTGATGTGAAATTAGGTTATAGCTTAGGTTATAATTGTTTAGCTTAGCTATTAGTTAGCTAATAAATAGTCGAAGAACTGGGGAAGTAATGCTTGTAGATAGCCATTGTCATTTGGATTTTAAGGACTTCGATGAAGACCGCGAGTTGGTTCTTGCGCGGGCGCGCGAAGCGGGCGTTGAGATGATGTTAACGATCTCGACCAAGTTCACGTTAGCAGATGAAATTATAGCTCTGGCCGAGACTGAACCAGATATTCTTTGCTCGGTCGGAATACATCCGCATGAAGCTGGAAGTGAGCCTGCGGTCACCGCCGATCAGTTGGTTCGTAAAGCTGAGCACCCAAAAGTCGTCGGGATTGGCGAGACGGGGCTCGACTATTTTTATGAACATAGCGAGCGTGAAGCCCAGCAAAGAAGTTTCAGAGCACATATTGAAGCCTCACGCCAAGCCCAGCTGCCTATCATTGTGCATGCGCGTGATGCGGATACGGATACTGCTGATATTCTAGAACAGGAAATGAGCAATGGTGCATATCCTGGTTTGATACATTGCTTCACAGCAGGCCCAGAACTTGCGAAACGGGCACTGGATATTGGCTTTTATATTTCCATTAGCGGCATTGCAACGTTTAAGAATGCACAAGCCTTGCGGGATGTTATCAAGACCGTTCCGTTGGATAGATTGTTAATTGAAACGGACGCACCATATCTTGCGCCAATGCCGAACCGAGGGCGGCGCAATGAACCTGCGTTCGTTGCCCATACGGCTGATTGTGTTGCCGAGATTAAAGGTCTGTCGCGTGAAGAATTAGGCGCGGCGACGACCCATAATTTCTTTACTTTATTTTCGAAAGCGCGACCGGTTACGGCGTAATTAAATTGGCGCGTCTAACCAATTTTTAAGTCGTCGCTGTCGAGTTCATTAAGTATTTTATCGACTGTGCTTTTGCGCAATTTCCGTTTTGTATTTCTATACGCCTTCGGATCCAACGCCATCAAGGCTTGAGCTTTTTCGCGTGCCGCATCCATTAATTTATCAGCAGGGAATGTGGCGTCGAGATAGCCAATTTGGGCGGCGTCGGCTGGGTCATATATCTCTGCCATCAATATAGTGTGAGATAACTTGTGTGCACCCATGCGGTGGATCGCTAGATCGATACCAAAGTTAGGCATAGTCATGCCAATGGCTGTTTCATTGAGACCGTATTTAAAGTCTCCCTCGACACCAATTCGGTAGTCGCCTGTAAGTGTTAGCAATGCACCTGCGGCCAGTGCATGGCCAGAAGATGCAACAATAACTGGCATGCCTAGTCCTAGTATACGAGCCAATAACTTGGCGCCAGAGCTAACCATTTTTACTGTATTTTCTGGGCCAGATTTCATAACCTTCAGGTCGAAACCTGCGCTTAGAACGCCCGGGCGGCCTGTGACTATAATGGCCTTGGCTTCATTCTCAGCTTTATCGAGAGCGGCATTCAATGCGGCGATCATGTCTAGCCCGAGGGCGTTTGCTTTTCCATCATTTAATTGAATGATGGCAAGATCGTCTTCCAACTTATATTGAACAAAATCACCCATGATACATTTCCTCTAGCTTTGCAAATTACTTATTAGGGTTCCTTTTAACGCAGATTAGCTTGGACTACAAACTACGCAATCTAAGCTATAATTGGCAACTGTAAGCGGATAGGGTGGTGAGACCATATGTACATTGCCAGCATTCATTTGGGGCTGTATGTTTTGGAACCTAAATTAGTTGAGGAGTGGTTATGACCTACCGTGCACCTGTGGAAGAAATCAAGTTTGCTTTGATGAATGAGGCTGGCTTTGGCCGCCTTTTTGACCAGTCTGAATATCCTGATCTAAACGAAGACTTGCTGGACGCTATATTGGATGAGGCGGCGAAACTTGCCAATGATTTCATCGCACCTGCAAGCTGGACGGGCGACCGTGAAGGCTGTCAACTTACGCAAGATGGGGTTCGTGTTCCTGAAAGTTTCAAAACCGCTTATAGCCATTATGTTTCGGGTGGCTGGCCAACTCTGGCCGCGGTACAATCACATGGTGGGCAGGGGCTGCCGCTCTCACTCGCGAATGCGGTTACCGAGATGATGAATTCTAATATCGGTCTACAGCTTTGCGCCATGCTATCAAATGGTGGCGTGGAGGCATTGAGCGCTCATGCGTCACCAGAACAAAAAGATCGTTACCTAACCAAAGTTATATCGGGCGAATGGTCGGCGACAATGAACCTAACGGAATCGCATGCCGGTTCTGATGTTGGATCCATCAAAGCCAAAGCGACACCGCAGGATGATGGTAGCTACCGGATAACGGGTACTAAAATTTATATCACCTATGGCGACCACGATATGACCGAGAACATCATCCATTTAGTATTGGCGCGTACCCCAAATTCTCCGGATGGCACGAAAGGTATTTCACTATTTCTTGTGCCTAAGTTTCATGTCCATGATGACGGAAGTTTAGGGGCAGCGAATGATGTCAAATGCATTGGCCTTGAGGATAAATTAGGCATTCATGCCAGCCCGACTTGCGTGATGGCTTTTGGAGAAAATGACGGGGCTGTGGGGTGGCTTATAGGGGCCGAGAATAAAGGCATGGCCTGCATGTTTACGATGATGAATAATGCGCGCTTACATGTCGGCCTTCAAGGTGTCGGCGTGGCCGAAACGGCAACTCAAAAAGCTTTGGGTTATGCGCTCGATCGGAAGCAGGGCCGAAGCCCAGAAGCCAAAGCTGGTGAGAATGATGCGGTAGAGATTATTGCCCATCCGGACGTGCGCCGTAATTTACTGACGATGCGCGCCTTGACCGATGCCTCTCGGGCTATTTGTTATGAGAATGGTGTCTATGCGGATCTGGCGCATTTAGGCCATGATAAGGATGCAAAAGCATTCAACGACCTGCTGACGCCGATCTCTAAAGCATTCAGTACCGATATAGCCAATGAAGTGGCAGCGATTGGTGTTCAGATCCACGGTGGCATGGGGTTCATTGAAGAAACGGGCGCGGCACAGCATGTTCGCGACGCCCGCATTTTAACAATTTATGAGGGCACAAACGGTATTCAAGCGATCGACCTTATTGGGCGCAAACTACCTTTGGATAATGGGAACATTGTTCGAGCCTATATTGCACAAATGCGCGAAACAGCTGCGCAGTGCTTAGCGGTCAACGAAGCGGATTATCAGGAGATGGGACGCCAGTTAAGTGCCGCTCTGGACGCCTTGGATGATACAACCGAGTGGATATTAGCTAATCTAAAGACGTCGAATATGGATTGTCTATCGGGTGCTACGCCGTATCTAAGGCAGTTCGGCTTGGCTTCAGGCGGGCACTATTTGTTGCGTGGGGCATTATCCGTTCGTTCGGAAGAGGTAACGCCTTTTGTTCAGCGGAAAAAAACAACGGCTGTATTCTATGCAAAAAACCTGCTTCCTGACTGCGGTTCGCTAGTTTTAAGTATCAAAAGTGGGTATGAACCGCTTCGTGATATTGGGCTTGAAGCATTCGCAAGTTAATTTCTTTAGCTTACGTCGATTGTAGAGCTTGTTGCAAACTATGGTCGCGCGATCCTAAGCGAAGGAAATTAATACACATTTGTACATAAACAGTGACTGTTATTATCTGCTTTAGCTTATATATTGCGCAAATATATCATCGAAGTAATTGATTCGTTTAAGCTAAGAGGTAGAGATGCCTAACCAAACTATGTCCGATAAACCCCTGGATGCACAGGCAGATATACCAAAAACCTGCATGGTAGTCCTAGCTGCCGGCAAAGGAACACGTATGAAGTCGGAGCTTCCGAAGGTCATGCACAAGCTCGCCGGACAGCCAATGATTGGTCGATTGTTCAAAACAGGTCGAGATGCTGGTTTTTCAAAAATTATACTTGTCACGTCTCCGGACCAAGATTTGGTGCGCAGCGCAGTTCAAAAAATGGACTCTGATGTCGAGCACGCGACCCAGCAACAGCCCCTCGGTACGGGTAATGCAGCTGCGGCGGCGGTAGATCAAATCGGTGACAGCGAGATTGTCGTTATTGTCTTCGGAGATACCCCGTTGCTACGCGGTGAAATATTGGTGGATATGATGACGACGTCTTCGGATTTACTTGTGCTTGGATTTGTTCCACATAATCCAGCCCAGTTCGGCCGCATCATTCTTGAGCAGTCGCATCCAATAAAAATAGTTGAATATAAAGACGCTGATGAGCCAACCAAAAATATTCGTTTGTGCAATGGTGGCGCCATGGCAATACGGGCTGATGTGTTTCGCGAATTATTGCCAAAGCTTAATAATGATAACGCTCAAGGCGAATATTATCTGCCTGACCTTGTTGGGCTTGCGCATGAAGCGGGCTACAAGACAGCGCTTCTTGAGGGTGCGTCCGATGATGTTCTTGGCGTTGATAATAGAGCGGTATTGGCACGGGCTGAACATATTGTGCAAGAGAGATTGCGCCATGAATTCATGATGTCTGGTGTTACCTTGGAAGATCCATCTAGCGTCTATTTCTATCATGACACCAAAATTCAACCCGATGTCTATATCGAACCGAATGTAAGGTTTGGCGCAAATGTCGAAGTTGAGAGCGGGGCGCACATTCATGCCTTTTGTCATATCGAGGGTGCTTATATTGGTGAGGGTGTTCATGTCGGCCCGTTTGCGCGATTACGCCAAGGAACCAAATTGGCTCGTGGCGCAAAGATTGGAAATTTTGTAGAAACTAAAAATGCAGATATCGGAGCGGGCTCAAAAGCCAATCACCTGACATATCTGGGGGACACAGTTATTGGCGAGGCGTCCAATATTGGTGCTGGAACCATTACTTGTAATTATGATGGTTTTAATAAGTTTCAGACAGTTATAGGTGACGGTGTTTTCGTCGGGTCAAACAGTTCGTTGATTGCTCCAGTTGATATTGCAGACGGAGCTTATGTCGGCTCAGGGAGTGCGATATCAGGTAACGTCGAGAGTGATGATTTAGTGTTAACGCGCGCGCCGTTGCGGACGATCAATGGATGGGCGCGTAAGTTTCGTAATCGGTTTAAAAAGGGTTAGATAAAATGTGTGGTATTGTTGGAATTGTTGGTCAGTCACAGGTAGCTCCGCGCATTCTAAATGGCCTTAGGCGGCTTGAGTATCGTGGCTATGATAGTGCAGGTATTGCCACAATCTGTGACGACAATATCGAAATTAGGCGGGCCAAGGGCAAGCTTTCTGAGCTTTCTGACGTAATTGACGCTCAGCCTTTAGGCGGAAACCTAGGTATCGGTCACACACGTTGGGCCACACATGGCCCAGCGACGACGGAGAATGCGCACCCGCATAAGACAGAGCATGTCGCTGTTGTTCACAATGGTATTATTGAAAATTATCGCGAGCTGAAAAAAGACCTAGAAGCGCATGGCGCGGTTTTTTCGTCCGAGACAGATTCTGAAATTATCGCTCATTTGATTACACGTAATTTCCTCGAAACCAACTGTATTGAAAAAGCGGCTCAATTAACATTCTCTAAGTTGACGGGCACCTATGCTATCGCGGTCATATTTAATGCTGTGCCGGACAAAATTTTGGTGGCTCGCTCTGGTAGTCCTTTGGCTGTTGGCTTAGGTGATGGAGAAAACTATTTAGGGTCAGATAGCTTTGCTCTAGCGCCCTTGACCAATCGCATTATTTATTTGGATGACGGAGATGTGGGTGTCCTGACCCAAGACAGTGTCGATATATTTAATTCTAAGGGTGATAAAGTTGAGCATAGTGTTCAGATAATCGATGCGTCACAGGCTATGGTGGACAAGGGTAACTACCGGCATTTTATGGCTAAAGAAATAATGGAACAGCCTGACGTTCTATCACGGACCTTTGGGCAATATATTGACCCTAATGTTCAGCGCGTATCGTTACCTGAAAACGATATGGATTTCTCCAGAGTGTCTCGGGTTATGCTAGTGGCTTGCGGTACAGCTTACTTCGCAGCCCTAGTCGGTAGAAATTGGGTAGAGCGTTACGCTAAAATTCCTTGCAGCATCGATATTGCTTCTGAGTTTCGATATCGTGACCTACCGCTTGCGCCAGACACTCTCATGGTA
>Ga0209137_1004126_pt1 | contig 11737 bp, 16 predicted proteins | sample SaaInl5LU_22_DNA_FD_184642 | JGI IMG/M metagenome (GOLD analysis project Ga0209137, IMG submission 184642) | Marine microbial communities from expanding oxygen minimum zones in the Saanich Inlet - ESP_105LU_22_DNA (SPAdes) (version 2) | ecosystem: Environmental > Aquatic > Marine > Intertidal...
TCAGGAATATTGGGAGAAAAATAAAGATGTAGATCGTTGGTGGGTTCCTTGGGAATATTGTAATACTATAAAAAAAATGAGTGAAAATAATTCAATGTTAATTTTCCATCCTGATAATAATCCACCAACATTACATGCTATCAGATTAAATTATAATCATTTAAAATATCAACGAACACAAATATATGGTAATTTAATGTATAAGAAAAAAAGAGTCACTAAAAATTCTAATTATAAAGATTTTTTAAATTAGTCGGCATTTTAAATGTTCAAAGGTGTAAACTATTAATAAAAGATTCGTATTCTTGAATTATATCAATAATTCTCATTGATGGAGACCATCTATCAGGGCATAACAACGAATAACAACACATACAATTATTTTTAAGCTTATTATAGTCATTCCATAAGCGTCTAGGGAAGTTGTTAGGATTGTAGATTAATTTTTTATCACCTGGGAGATAAATAGTCGGTGGGAAAAAAAAGGATATTTTGAACCAGGATTGATTTTATAAGTTCTAGAATTATAATTTAGAAAAATTACATTATCTTTTAATTTGGAATCAAAATTCTCTAATTCTCTCCAAGCTCTATACAATGCAAAATTTGACCTGTCTACCATTGTATACAATTTATAACTTACATTTAAGATGTATTTCTTAAATGTAAATTAAGAAAGGTCTCACTGGGAATCGAACCCAGATTGGCGGATTCAAAGTCCGCAGTCATAGCCATTAGACCATGAGACCGGAGGATATAATATCTTATAAAACGATTTTAATTTAAGTATTAAAACTAATTTTTATTTAAATAAATTTCTACTTTTCTAACTTTTGACTTTGGGTCGTTTATAAATTTAATTCTGCCTGTAACTCCAAAAAAATCTTTAGTACCTCCAATTATTTGTATATCCCCCGGCGGAGCATTAGCACCAAAAGAGTCTATGTATCCAATAGAAAAAAGACATCCAAAGGGAAAAGACCAATTTGTATCAAATCTAGTTTCTTTATTAATAAATATTTCACTAGTTCCCGTGCGATACCCTATAATATTTTTTAATTCTGGCTCAACATATAAAGGCCAATATATATAAGTAAGATTCGATAAATAATTAATATCTTCATTACCTAATATAACTCCATTTGATGATGAAAAATATTCTCTCTGTTCAAGTGAAGTGAAACAAACTAAGTCGGGTGTTTGTTGTTGTGTTGAAACTAGTCCACTCATTATAGTATAAAAAATTATTTTTTAAATTCCTAAAAAAATAATTCTTCTTTTGCATTCAGTGGGGTTCGAACCCACGCGTTCGTAAACACCAGGTCTTAAGTCTGGCTCCTTAGACCACTCGGACATGAATGCACCATTTATTTTTAACTAATTCCCTTTAAATATTTATTTTATTTATTATTTAATTTAAACCCATTCTTTGGTTTGTTTATAACTTGAAACATCAATGTATAATAATAATTGAATTATGTTCAACAAGTAATCTTTGGAAGGAATAAATTCTAAATGATTATTAGATCTAAATGGTTGAAGATTTAGCAAAACATTTTTTTTTTGCAACACATTAATTATACTTTCAGTCCATTCTGGCTTTTCTTCACAATCCTCATCTATAAATGTGTAATTAATGAAAAATTTTGTTTTATATTCTTTACCAAAATCAGTTTCTGAAATTAACTCTGTTAATTCATTGTAATCATAATTGATAGGATTTGGATCTATGGCAATAATACAATCGGCTTTTAATTTAATTCCATAATAAATGGCTCCAATTCCTCCCATCGAAGGACCATACATAATTAGTTTATTAATTTTTAATCTATCAATATAGTCTTTTAGTAAATTTTCATAATCTTGATTCATATAACTATCATAGTCTGGATCATTCTTTAAAAACAAAAAATGACCTTGTAAATTCAATTGATCATAAAACCATGTTACTGAAACATATTTGTCAATCATTCCTGCAAAACTAACAAATAATGTCCTGTTATCTTCATTTTGATAATAAACATGTTTGACATTACATACTTCTATCTCGTGAACTTCTAAAATTTCTTCTATCATAAATTACTATTCTATTAGATTAATAATTTATAATTTTAGCGCCCACCCGGATTTGAACCAGGGACCTATTGAGCTGCAATCAATTGCTCTACCACTGAGCTATAAGCGCACGTTAAATAAAAGAATACCATTTTTTAAACATTTGATTTCTTATAATCTGTGATTTTACATTACAAACATGACAATTTTTTCAATTCCAAGAAAACATCATACGGCAACCTGTTGCATGGCTTCAGTCTTTCTAAATATATACAAGAAAAAAAATTAATGAGGATGAGATACTGATTTAGGAACTTTATTGTTAGGCTTTTCTAACCAATGTTTCGCTGTTGGACAAGGTATAATAAAATTATACTCATATTTATTGTGATTGGTAAGAGGGACAAGAACGGAATTTTTACATTTATTTTCAATCATTTTATTTTTGTAAATATTATGACAAGTTTTACATATGTGCCTTAACGAAGATTTATTATTCATTACTGAATTATACTTATAATTAACTCTCTATATATTTTTTCATTTTTTAGTTTTAGTCAAAAATGGATAGAGGAACGTTATTCCCACTATAATCAATACAACTATATCGAAATTACGAATGGTTTTTTGAGTTTTTAAAGGTAATTCGTCATATTGGTTTTGATAATTTGGTGGCTTTAAGGATTTAGTCATCCACCCAAACAATGTGGGTTTAAATTTATCATTACACTCATAAATAACATCATACCATGCCAATAAAATGTATGCAGAGGTCGCTAATAAAAACGCCATTATAAAATTATTATTAATAGATTTAGGCTTGGGTAAATAATAAATGGCAATTACAAATGCGGAAAAAACTAAACATTTTGGGTTTAATGCCAAGGGCATCCCAAATAACCCTCCTCCCATTGTTTATATAATACAATCTTTTTATTTTATTATATTATTATATATTAATGGACCTTCAAAAGTTTTTTTTAGGCGCACCTTCCAAAACCAAACCCGGAAGAAAAGATTTTACTACCAAAAAAGGTAGTAGAGTTTATGACCGAAGTCATCATTATGTTAGACCAGGACACAAACCCTATGGATCACATAAAGGAACAAAGTCAAAGACAAGAAAGGGAAGAAAAAATTATACCACTAAAAGAGGGGACAAAGTTTACCATCGAAAAAAGCACTATGTTCGTAAATCAAGAAGACCCTATACCAAGAGAGGCTAATTATATAAGGAAAGAGAGGCTATTTATATAAGGAAATTATAATATATTTAATTTTTATTAATATTTTTATATATTAATGAAAAACAATAAAGATCCATGGGTAAATGTTGTTACTATAGCAATCTATCTTATCATTATTGTTAAGATAGCATTTTTGGCAACTTCTATAGGTCATCTTTTACTTTCTCATGCTCGGAACCCAACTGATCAAACAAGAAAGTTTGATAAGAAATTTCTAGGTGCAAAGTCTAAATTTGAATTTTTCTTTACTATCTTAATGTCATGCTTGTTAATTTTTATCTTTACACCTTGGTACGATAATACAAAGTATATGAATTCCGAAATTAAATTTTTGTTTTATTTATTCGGATTTATATTAATATTGTCTGCGGATTGGAGTCTTTATTTACCCAAATCATCAATAGGAAATGTAATTAATGCAACTATTGGGTAAAACACCCTTTTTATTAAAATTGAAACAAATTTCTAGTTATTAATAATTTTAATGTAAATGATTAAAATTAGTAATAAATGCACTATTTGTTCCAAAAAAGGACACTTAAATACGTATTGTCCCAATAAAATAAAATTAATGGAACAAAGAAAATTAATTGCTCTTGAAAATAAAAACCAAAAAAAATCAAAAAAAAAACGAAAGAAAAAAAGGAGTGTATCATCCATATGTGATTCAAGTTCGGAGAGTGAGCCTGAAAATCCAACTTTACACCAACCAGTTTATGTAGATAGTTCGGATAATGAATAATTACCGAATTAATATTATAATAAAAAATTGAAATTATATATTTTTTCTTATATAGGTTAATTGTTTAATGGATTTATCAAAAACCAAATATAATTGTATTCATTGCGGAAAATGTTATTTACGTTTGAGTTCCTTAGATAAACATCGCGTTTTATGTGACTTGCAACATTCTTCTTCATTACAACATAAAATAGCTTCTCAAGAAGCAGATGATGTTCCATCTTACCAACAATTGGTCAATATTGTACAGCAGCTACACATTCAAACGAAAAATTTGGAAATAAAACTAGAAAACAAAGCAAAAACATTCAATAAAAAGGCAATCATTGACTTTATAAATGATAAATTTAATAATCAAATAAACTTTGTAGACTGGTTAGCACGAATTGATTTAAAGATTCAGATTGAAAAATTATGGTCTAAAAAAATTAATGAAATAGTTGTCCTTTTGTTAAACACAATATTTAATGAAAATAATTCATCAGAAGTACCCTTTATATTCCATAAAAACAAATGTTTTGTATATACCAGTGAAAAATGGAAAGAGCTAAATATTGATAATTTAAAGCTACTTTCTAATAAATTACATGAAATATATTTTAATCAATTAACATCTTGGAATAATCTTAATCAAACCTTATTAATTAAAAACGACCAGTTAGCGATCAATTACAATCAATTGTTATTAGGATGTTTAAATATTCCAAAAAAAACAACTTTAATTAAACAATATATTTTAGAGAACCTTAAAAATAATTTGCAAACGTAAAACATTCTACTACAAATAAAAAAAAGTAGTGAATAAATGTTTTTTCATTTATTTCAAAGTCGGGCCACCTTTGACATAACTGACTAAATTTTTTATCGATATTAATACCGATTGACCTCAAGATTTCAAATGAAAAATGCTGACAATTATTATGAATTATATTCCAATTAAAATATTTTTTTTCCCCCATTCCCAATTTTGTTAGGTTCATCATTTTCTGTAAAGTCATTTTCTTTTTTACTAATTTTGATAAATGTATTTCATAATTGGCTAATATGGGAAAGTTTTCATAGATATATATTCCTTCATTTTTCTCAATAAATAATAATTTATTTTTTCCTTGTGTAGATAATTCTATTAATAATCCCATGTGGTAATAGGTTGAAATATCAGTCCTGTAAATCCATTCCATTCCCTTTTGAAACAAAACTTCTATCGGCTTTTGAATTAAAAATACTCGTTTTACTCTCCATTTTCCATACTTATTTAATAGGTGTTTGGTTTTTTTATTATAATCTTTAATCTCATAATTAAATATTTTTTTTTTATAATATACATAAACAAAGTAACTAATTGTTGCAGATAAAAGGAATAAAAATAATAAAAACAAAATTAAAATGATAAATAATAAAATTACAACCCAATAGTTCATTTATTATTTACCTATATAAAGGAATTAAAATTCAGGTACAAAACGTTTGATTTACAATTAAAGGTTTGTTCAGTTTGGTAAATCCAAATTCCAGGAGGGTTATTAAAACATCTTCCGAATAAAGGTCAAAAAATCTATACACATCTCGTGCTAATACGAATAGTGAGATTTGTTTGTCATCTGATACAATTGAGTAATCATATTGATTTTCATAAATGGGACCCAAGTCAATAATCCAATATGGCGCCATTGGGGCACCATCTAAGATTACAGATAGCTCACCACCTGTATTATTATCCTCATAAAAGGCATATCCTTCGATCGTCGAAATCTCACCAGATGGCAATATTTCGGAGTTGAAAACCGACACGTTTCCATTGTCTAAAATAGTATATTCGGCAGTTACACAAGAACCTCCTTTTTGAAACGTCTCGTCAAATAGGTCCTTATACACTTCAAACCATTTCCCATCATATTGGTCTAAGTTCAATTCTGGTACAAAAGTATAATTTTCTTTTGATTGGTTATAGGAATTATCACTAAATACAGCCCCTACAAAACAAAATAATAAACTAACAAAATACTTCATATTATATTAATCAAATAAAAATATTTAAGTTTAAATATTTTAATATTTATATGTTTTTACAAATTTTTCTACTCTTAATTAAGAATCTATATTCTTACGATCAAAACATGGCCCTACATTTTACCAAGCTTAGTCAAACATCCTATTGTGTTAGTTCTGTCAATCAATGGAATTGCCCAACTTGTGAAAATACAATACAATTAGATTATATAGTTGAAAACAATGGAGTACTTGCTCTTCAAGGTTACGATTATACCACTAACTCCATGTTTGTTTCTTTCCGAGGCAGCAGTAATTTAGAAAATTGGATTGACGATATTCAAATAACGCATGTCTCACCCTACAACGACAAAAAAATTAAAGTATCCAAAGGTTTTTATACTGCTTATTCCTATATAAAAGAATTTATTTTCCAGAATTTGGCTGAAATGTCTATAAAATACAATACCAAACAAGTAGAAATAACCGGTCATTCATTAGGAGCTGCAGAAGCCACATTAATGATTTACGATTTGTTCTACTTATATCCCCAATATCACATTACACATTTTTACACATTTGGAAGCCCAAGGGTTGGAAATACGTATTTTGTAAACGCAACTGCTCAATTTTCGGCTGAGCAGTATCGTATAACTCATTATTATGATATAGTTCCGCATCTCCCAGAAGAAGTATTGGATTACATTCACCTTCCAAATGAAATTTGGTATTCAGAACAAAATAATAATTTTATAATTTGTCAGGATAATGTAAATGAAGAAGACACGAATTGTTCAGACTCATGTGCTCCGGTGAGTTGCATAAGTACAAGTGATCACTTAAATTATTTAAATGTCACAATGGGATCATCGGGCTGTTAAATTAAAATTGATTTAAATTATTCGGAAATTATGAATAATAACAATATTATGTTCTGGCTTCCTAGAGAATTAATTGATTATATTTGGTCTTTTGATGACAATATAATCAATAAAACATTTTTCAATAAATGCATGAAAGAATTGGAATTTTTAAGATCGCGCCGTCATACAATTGCTTGGTTTAGCATTCAACAATATAACCATAAAACATATATGAGCGTTCATTTCTCAAAATATCGACACTTAGGATGGAATATAGAACCAGAGTATAATGAAATTAGTAAGTATATTTTGGAATGGAAAAATAGATTTGGAAATTCTGTAAGTTTGGATACAATTCAATTTTATAAGCCTTCGATTATACTTCAAAATCGGAAACTAACATAATAGGGACACCTAATTCTTTGGCCTTTTTAATTTTTTCAGCATCTTCATCAATTACTTTTGTTAGGACTTTCGTAGTCGTCTTTGAAACATTACCGCTTATTTTTCCTCCCCTAGCTAAAATCTTCTTTTCCAATTCTTTATCTCTGAACCCCGTAAATACAAAAACTTGTCCTTTTAAATCTTGAGTAGAAGGATCAATTTCCACCACATCCATTTTTAGATTTGATTTTCCAATCTTATTCATAAATTCTATAAATGCTGGAATATCATTGACAAATTGTTCAGCAGTCTTTTTCGACATTCCTTTTACTTTCGATAATTTTTTTATTTTCTCATCTTTAGTTTCAGTGGATTCTAACAAATCTGGATACTCTTCCATGATTAATTCAATTTTTTTATTACTAAATCCACGACCAAATATATTGGATGCCGCCATTAATTGCGCTACATTACTTGCTTGAATAGCTTTTTGGATATTCTCATAGATTTTGTTAGAAAGAGTTTTTTTAAATCCTTCCACTTTCATTAATTCTTCAGGGGTTAGAACCAAAATTTGATCAATCGTGGTATAGCCGGCTTTCATTAATTTTCGAATCGTTCCAGCACTTAACCCTTCCACTCCTATTCCTTTAAAAAAGGCTGTTAAATTTTTTTCTTTTACAACTTCATTTTCAGACTTGTTTTCTAACATTATATCCACATGCGTATCATTCCAAACATATGGAATAGTTGGCATTTTTCCTTCTTCGGCTGGCTCAACCACTTTCTTAATATATGGAATTACATCACCACTTCTTATTAGTTCTATTACCGATCCCACGCCAATTTTGTTCTGTTCAATGAAGGATCCATTAAACCCTGTAGCGTATTCAATTTTAACACCACCTAGATTAATCGGTTCAATGCGAACACGTGGTTTCAAATAACCATCCTTACTGGGACTCCAAATTACGTCAACGACTTTTGCTTCGGCCACTTGATCACTCAATACCATTTTAAATGCGAATGAATGTTCTGGATTTCCGTCTTTCCGAGGATAAATCTTATCATCAGTAACAATAATACCATCCATTTCATATTCATAGTTGGTTCGCCAATCCACTAATAATTTCGATAACATTTCGTTATTGACAGAAGGTTCCTCTATATATTTTACCACTTCAAAATTCTGATCTTTTACATATTTCATTTGTTCTGAGGGAATCATTTCAGGGTAAATAACCTCATAGGCAACAAAATGTAAATATTTCATTTTTTCACCTTCCGGTTTTTTTTGATTTACCAATCCAGCCACCAAATTTCGTGCATTTGCAAATTCGTCCTTAAATACTTCATTAAAATCTTTCTTCAGCATAAGAATTTCTCCTCTAACAGACATTTTTTTATCCGTTTTTGGCAAATTTAAAATACGTATAAGGTGAGAAATATCTTGTCCCATTCTTCCATCACCGCGTGTATATAGTTTGGGTGAATCGCCTTCTGTTGTATATAAAGCACTTACTCCATCCAGTTTACAAGAAAGTACATATGGACCTGGATATTTTGATTCCCATTTTTCCAACGCATTTGTATCAGGTTTAATTTTATCCATTGAAGGCATAAAGTAGGGTAATTTTACTTTTTGCTTTTCAACTGGAGCACCAATAAGTTTTAGAATAGGGTTGTTTGGATATTTCTCTTCCAAATAATCTTTTATAATATCATACTCATTATCAGTCATTAATGGTTTTTTATTGTAATAAGCATCGTTAGCGTCCTTAATTATATCTCCGAGCTGTGCTTCTGACAATAAATCTAAAAATTCTATACCCTTCTTTTTAAAATCTTGGATGTAATTTTTTATTTCATGTGGAGTTCTTTTTACACTTTTTTTAATTTTTTTAACTTGTTTTGCATTTGGTTCTTCTATTTCAATAATAGGATTGACTTCAGATTTTTCAATAACTTCTTCTACTTCTTTTTCAATCTCTGATTTAGGAGGAGCTTCTGTTTCTAAAATAGTTGACAATTGTACTGCTCGTCCATCTTTTCTTTCATTGGGTTCTTTGTATTGCATGTTTAAAAAGTCAAAAATGTCTTTTTCGGTTTTAAAAGAATGCTTAATTTTCGCACCTTTTTTCTTTCCCACCATTTCGTACAATCCATGTTCATTCATTGTATACCCTAATTTTAAAGCCTGTTGTCTCATTACCATATTGAAAAATTTACTTCCCGTAAAATACAAGATTGCAAAAGGGAACTCATCAGGAGGGGAAAACATAAAATCTACTCTTCTATAAATTGTGGAGTTTGGTATTCTGGCTATAACGAGAGTTTTCGTTTCGCCTTTTGATAATACTGCTACTATAATTCCATCATCAATAAGTTTTTGAACCATTTTTTTATACACTTGATTATTTGGTCCTGTTATAATTACATCAATATCCCCAGAAAATAAAGCGCCACGCCGGAAGCTACCTACAATTTCAAATGCTGAATTGGGGGCGTCTATCTGTTTGAATATTTTATCAAACAAAGATTGATATTCCAATATTTCTTCTCTAGGTATTTTTTTCAGGGTATCTTCATAATATCTAAGTCCTTCTTGTTGAACCGAATTCAGAGAACCCTGGTTGGCTCGAAGTTTGTCTATGGTGTCTATTCCTTCACTGATCAATTCTTTGGCTTTTTTAGGGCCTATACCATGTACTTCAGTTAAAACATTAATCGGATTGTTTTTCTCCTTTTCCAACTTGGCTATTTTTCCTGTATCCACATATTCCTGTAATTTTTTATGAATGGTGGCTCCAATTCCTGGTTTACCTTTAAGTTGAGCTGTACTAGAAATATTTTCGGGTATGGTTAAGAGTGTTTCTTGAGCTTTGGCGTATGCACGTCCTTTAAATATTTCACCTTGCTTCATTGATACATCAGATAAATCTCCTAATAATTGAATAAAATCTTCATTTAATCTTTTCTCAGTTTTATCTAATTTTTCTTCTAACATTGTATCTTCTTTCAAAGAATTATCTTGAATTGTATCTACTAAAATTGTATCTTCTAACCTTGAATCTACTTTTATAGTATTATCCAACATTGAATTATTATCTAAAATTGGCTTTATTACCTTTACGTCTAACGAATTGTCTGGAAGTATTAAAGTAATTTCATCTGATTTATCAGATTTTTTACTAGAATGTTTTTTCGATTTTTTACCAGAAGAACTACTATCTATTTGGAAAACTGGTTTTTTTTTTACAGATTTTGATTTTTTTTTCGGTTTAACACTTTTTTTTGATGTTTTATTCTTTGAAGAGGAGGATTTTTTTCCCGAAGAGGATTTCTTTCCCGAAGATGATTTCTTATCTGATGAGCTTTCTATTACAAAATTTGATAGTTTCTTTTTAATAGTTTTCTTAGGTGGCTTTGTTGAACTAACTACTTCAATTAATTCTTCCATTTATAAAATAACTATAGATTAAGATTTCCTTTTAAATTTATTTTATTTCTTGGAGTAGAAAAATTAAATAACACGTCATATGTTTCTGGATTGGAAACGTTTATATTGTCATTGGGCATAATTAATTTGGTAGATTTGATTGACTGAGCTCTTCTTCTCATTTGTCTCCTTTTTAGTATAGCCGCAATTACTTGTTCTTTTGTAGGCCTATTTGGTCTTGGTAATAATGGACCATTGTGTTTATCAATTTTTTCCGTATAATTCTTTGGAAGAAACATTTCGGGTGTATTAGTTTTAATATGTACTTCTTTTGATACTGGTTGCGGCGTTGGAGGAGCAATACCTCTATGTAGGTTTCCATCTTGAACATACAAACCCATCTTGGCCAAGATATCATCGTAACTAACTTTTTTTGGACGAATATTCATTTATACCTTACAAATACATTATTTATTCGAAGTTTAAATGTTTAACTAATATAAATGGCATTTCGAAGATTTGGAGGCATAAATTATTCAGGAAATCATAATTATGTTAAATCTCGTGTTTCTAATAATAATATATTAAATATAAAAGATAAAACTGGACAATATAACTCTAAGGAGATCTTTGAATCACACATAGATTTAAGTGGTAATTCTATTTTAAATTTAGGTTGTTTATATTTTCAAGATGGATCTGCTCAATGTTCGGCAGCACCTAATGGTGCTACTGGTATACAAGGCCCACCAGGTCCTATTGGACCCACAGGACCAGGAATTACTGGGAAAACTGGACCAACAGGTCCTACCGGATATACTGGACCCACAGGAACAGGAATTACTGGTGCTACAGGACCAACAGGTCCTACGGGATATACTGGTGCTACAGGACCAACAGGTTTTACCGGTCCTACGGGGCCCACAGGTCCTACGGGATATACTGGTGCTACAGGACCAACAGGTTTTACCGGTCCTACGGGGCCCACAGGTCCTACGGGATATACTGGTGCTACAGG
>Ga0209137_1004138_pt1 | contig 11710 bp, 10 predicted proteins | sample SaaInl5LU_22_DNA_FD_184642 | JGI IMG/M metagenome (GOLD analysis project Ga0209137, IMG submission 184642) | Marine microbial communities from expanding oxygen minimum zones in the Saanich Inlet - ESP_105LU_22_DNA (SPAdes) (version 2) | ecosystem: Environmental > Aquatic > Marine > Intertidal...
TGGCATATGCAGGTACATCAAAATCTTAATAACTACAAAGTACTGGGGGTGACCGAAGCGAAGCAGAGGTCTGTCGAGCGATAGCGAAGACTCAAACTGCTGCCGCCTCCACCAAAACTAGAAAAGGGTCGCCGCCAGGTGGCCCTTTTTGTTTTTGCAAATTTGGTAACTGAATACGCGCCAGAGGGTCAGGCTTGCCGATTTTAGTCGAGGCAACCACATCGCCGTCTCCTCTCTAAAAAGCTGACCGGTGGGAGACGAAGTCTCGACTTGCGAAGCCTCGAATACCACTAATCCCGACAGCGCTTCTGCAGACAAAGCAGACTTTAACGATCCTAATGGGCAGTTAGGGTGTCTCAAATGTCAGATCGCCCGATGTCTTGTTCCGCTTCATGAGCTTTGGTTAGAGCATCAAAAAGAGTTTGAATTCAAACGAAAAATCCCTTAGCTTGCTTTTGTGGGGTTAGATAAAAGGCAAACTCAGATGGGTAAACTACGACGATTTTTAGTTTCGTGCTGGTTGGTAACGGCGCCAACATTAGCGGTATCACAGGACTTGCCCATTGTTGGCATTTCGACAATAAAAGAAACTGTCAATGATTACAGCCGAAACGCAAAAGGCGCGAATTTCCAAGCGATGCTTGAAACCCAAATGGCCAAGGTCGGTCGTTTCAAGATTATGGAACGGGCGCGAGTGGATGAAATTCTTGCCGAGCAAGGACTCAATAATGAAGTTGGCGACGGTCGCACAGCGAACGGCGGGTTTAATGTTGCAGGGGTCGATTATCTTGTATATGGCTCAATTACGAAGTTAGGCCAGCGCAAATCCGGCATGGCAACCGGCCAGTTCGCCACCGCGAGCCTGATTACTGAAATGGCAGTAGACATCAAGGTTGTCGATGCGTCGACAGGCGAGATTCGCAGGGCCGAAACCGCTGAAGCTATGGTCAAATCAGCTGGCGGCATGGCGACAGGTAGTTTTGCAACAGTAAAAGGATCAAGTGATCCTCTTGCTGATGTTCAGAGGATGGCTGCCAAGAAAGTAGCTTCTCTCATCGCGACTAGCATTTTTCCGATTGAGGTAGTTAAGGGCGGCTCAGTTATTTATTTAAATTACGGCTCTTCTATCCTGGACCAAGGGGATATCCTCGCCGTCTTCCAACCAGGCGAAGAATTAATCGACGAAGCCACTGGATTAAACTTAGGGGCTGAAGAAATTTATTTAGGTAAGCTAGAGGTCACTTCGACCACCGATAAGTTTTCCAAAGCGAAGGTTCTTGAGGGCGATAGCCCTGCCAAGGGCGACTTGGTGCGAATACTAGAGAAAGCACCTGAAGCGGGTTCTTCATCAAACAGACGCGCGCCGGTTGAAAAGCGCGGGCGGAAAATCTAATTAAGGATCGTTATGAAAATCTTCAAGATTACAGCGTGGTTATTTTTTGTTTTTTTCACTTCTGTCAGTTGGGCGCAGAGCAACAAACCTGTCGTTGCGGTTGGCACGTTTGATAGTTCGTTTAAAGATTACGATACACGTAACATTCAAACGGCAATTGAAACCGCGCTTTCTAAAACGGGGAAGTTCACACTCATGGAGCGGGGCCGTCTTGACCAGCTGCTTACCGAGCAGAACATGTCAATTGAAGGACTTGTAGATGGAGGCTCGCAGAGTTTGGGCGGGTTCGGCGGTGTCGATTATTTGATCTACGGACGTGTCACCCAGCTAGGCTTAGAATCTAAAAATCTCCTAATAATGAGCGAATGCCGAGCCAAACTCGGTTTAGATATTCGAGTTGTTGACGTATCTACAGGCGAGATAAGACTGAGTGAAAACATAAGCAAAGATGACGGTGTCAATACCAGCGATAGCGAATCTAACCCGTGTCGCGGTATCGGTATCGAGGCGTTTGACAACCTTAGCGCGGCAGCGTCGAGAGGTTTAGCGGAGTCGCTGACTCAAAACTTGTTTCCAGTGAAAATTGCGAAAGCAACTGACGAGGAGGTGTATCTTAACTACGGCAAGGGTTTCCTGAAGAAGGATGAAATTTTGAAGGTGGTAGCGCTTGGGGAAGGCTTCGTAGATCCAGATACCGGAGAGACGTTGGGTGCTGAAGAAGAGCTCATCGGATTGGTCAAAGTGTACAGCCTAAAGCCAAGCTTTTCTAAGGCACGTATTATTATGCAGAACGCACCTATGTCTGCGGGGGATGTCGCCAATCGCCTGACCAAAAACGAGCAAAAAAACATGGCTAAGTTTATAAAAAAGTGCGAAAGCGCTCAGAAAAACGAGGCTAAACGCTGTCAAAAAGATGGATCGAAATGTGACGCTGCAACCGAAAAACGTGAGGAAGCGTGCACTTTGCGTTAATGTTTCATCAATCTCAAAGATCAGAAGGCTGGCGTATTTAGCGAGCTTTTTTGTGACTTAACTTGAGTTCACTAGTTACTGACTCAATGTCGCTACCAATAGCGCGGCAACTATGGGCCAAACTGCTGCCGCCTCCACCAAATGAACAAAGGGTGATTCGTAAGGGTCGCCCTTTTTTTCTATTCGCTGCCAAAGTTAATTTTTTTACGCCTAATTGGTACGAGGATAAGAACCAAATTGCGCAACGGGCCGATTTCCCCTTCACATGCTGTGCCGCATATAGGTAGCCTCTAGGCGTGGCTTTTATGGCAGGGCTTTTATGGCGTAACAATATTGAACACTTCATCTGCTGGCTCGAGCAGCGCAAAAAACCGGAGAAGGTCAATGGCAGAACCATCAAGACCTACTGCATCGGAAAACACCGTGTCTTTAACGCCTGCTCTGCCAGTGATCAGCTGAATAAATAATTCATGCGTCAACCGGAGGGTCGCGTTAGCGTTCGCCGCGGGAGCGCCAAGACGGCTGTGCAGTACTGAATTCTCTAAATCGAGTACGTAAGTCTCATCCACATCGGTGAAGACAAAATTGAAAGTGAAACGCTCACCATCCGCACGGGGACCGTCGAGCATTGTGGCAATTAGTTGCATGAACTCGCTTATCGGCGCCGCACGCAGTAAATCGACTGTATTCGTTGGACTAATACCTTCCGCCGGTGGTCCTCTGCGAAGCTCAAGTGCAGCCGTAAGGTACACATCGCGCCAGGGGCCTGACTCCGCCTGATAACCTAATTGATCGTAGGCTTTTGCCAGCAGCGCTTTAGCTGAGACGTCGTCAGGCGCTGCAAATACCAAGTGATTCAGCAGTTGTGCAACCCACCGATACTCACCCTCCTCATAGGCTTCCTGCGCAATTGCCATCACCGATTCGGCGCCGCCCATGGCGGACACGTAGCGCTCGGCGGCTTCGGTGGCGGGTAGTGGGTCAAGATTGGCGGGATTCGCGTCATACCAGCCAAAATAACGCTGATAAACCGCCTTAGCATTGTGCTTCAACGTGCCGTAATAACCACGATTTGAGAAGCTGTTTTTCAGAGATTCAGGGAGTTCTAGCTCTTCCGCGATTTCGTTGGGAGTATATCCTTGAGAGGCCAAGCGGAGGGTTTGATCATGGATGTAACGATACCCATCTCGCTGCTTTTTTAGAAAGTCGACTATCTCCGCATTACCCCAGAGGGGCCAATGATGGCTGGCAAAGTACACGTCAGCGTTCCCAAAAAGATGTAACGCATCGTCGATATGCTGACTCCAGCTCAGCGCATCGCGTACTTGAGCGCCACGCAATGTGTACAGGTTATGCATCGTTCGAGACACGAGCTCAGCGCCGCAAAAAGCCCCGTGCTCGGGCAAATAAAACGTGAGCTCGGCCGGCGCCTCTGAGTTTTCCGCGTTCTGAAAAATAAACTCGACCCCGTCGATGGTTATCTGCTCGCCGGTTTCCCGAATACTACGAGTGGGTTTGGCGATTCCCACGCTCCCGAGCGCTGGCGCTTTACCCAAGCCCGAATCAATGTGTCCATTTGGCGATCGGTCGAGCTGACTGCCATACATAAACATGGAGCGCCGAGCCATTGTTAGGCCGGCGAGGATATTTTCGCTAGCCGCCGCCGCTGTAAATCCGACAGGCGCAATAACTTCAGTACTGCCATCCTGTTCTAGTACCGAGGCGACACCGCCAAAGTGGTCAACGTGCGAGTGCGTTAAAATAACGGCGCTGATGGGTCTGACGCCGAGATGCTTTTGTGCGAATGCGAGTGCCGCAGCGGCTGTTTCTTTCGTGGTTAACGGGTCAACGACAATCCACCCCTTTTTGCCCGCAATAAGGCTCATATTGGAAAGGTCGAAGCCTCGCAACTGATACAACCCGTCCGTAACCTTGAACAACCCGGCGACGTTGTTTAATCGTGCTTGACGCCAGAGACTAGGATTAACACTCGCTGGAGCGTCAGCTTCAAGAAAATCATAGGCCGGCATATTCCAAATGGGTTGGCCATCGGGCGAGCGCACGACTAACGATTGAGCTTGCGCAATAAGCCCTCGGCGCGCGTCCTCAAAATCCTTCGGGTCCTCAATAGGTAATTGCGTGCCAACCGCCCTATTAAGCCGCGCAGTAAGCTCAGACGCCGCTGAATTGCCCTGACGTCCTGTAAGACCCTCTGCCGACGGCGAAACATCCTCCCCCTGACACGCAACTACCAATGCGGCTGTTGTGAGTATTAACAGTAGATAGCGACCCGAGAACTGCTTAGCCATTCGTCAAGACCTCTGATGCAATACGAGCATATTCATTCGGTTAATCGTCATTTAGAGGAACCCGCTTGGGCGTGATTGCTTTATTATGGTAAGCATAATCCATAATCATAACTACATAACCATAAATAAAAGGTCTAACAGCATGCTCGATCAACTTCTCACTCTTCCTTGCGGCGCACAGATCAAAAACCGACTATGCAAAGCCGCCATGACCGAGGGACTGGCGACGGCCCAGGGCATCCCCACTGACGCACTGCAGCGGCTGTACGCTGTGTGGAGTGACAGTGGTGCAGGCATCTTGTTATCTGGCAATGTCCAGATCGATGCCGACCACCTTGAGCGGCCGGGCAACGTGGTCATTGATAAGGAGCCTGACGATGAGATGCGCGCAGCACTAACCGCGTGGACTCAAGCGGGCACGCAGCATGGCAATCATTTTTGGGCGCAGATAAGCCACGCTGGGCGGCAGACTCAAAAGATGATCAACCCGCACCCTAAAGCGCCGTCGGCTATAAAGCTTGGGCTTCCTGGAGGGCAATTTGGTGAGCCCGTTGCTATGACGGAAGCAGATATTGAAGCCGTCATAAGTGGCTTTGTTCTCTGTGCTCGCGTCTGCAAAGACGTTGGCTTCACTGGTGTCCAGGTACACGCAGCACACGGTTACCTGATCTCTCAATTCCTGAGTCCGCGAAGCAACCAACGCAATGATCAATGGGGTGGCAGCCTTGAAAATCGCGCACGCCTACTCCTGAGCATCGTTAAAAAAGTCCGAAGCGCCGTCGGCCCCGACTTTCCAATATCCGTGAAGCTCAACAGCGCAGACTTTCAACGTGGAGGCTTTGAGTTCACCGACAGCTTACAAGTAGCCCAGTGGTTGGAAGCCGCGTCAGTGGATCTTCTCGAGATTTCGGGGGGCACGTACGAACAACCAAAGCTTTTGAACATGGAAGGTTTGGAACCTGTCGAAGAGCAGGCTATCGCCGCAAGTACACGCGCGCGAGAAGCGTATTTCGTAGACTTCGCACAGGCGATGCACAAGCAGGTAAACATTCCTCTCATGGTCACCGGCGGTCTGCGGCAAAAGGCTGCTATGGATGAGGCACTCGCGTCGGGCAGCGCAGACGTTATCGGTATCGGGCGCCCCATGTGTGTAATGACCGACGCACCGAAGAAGCTACTCGACGGTCTTCCAGAGCTCCCCCGTTATGAAAATGAGCTCTCTTTGCTACCCAAATGGCTAAAAGGCTTAGAATACTTCGGTCTTATTCGAACACTGGCCACGTTTGCGACACAGTACTGGTACTACGAGCAGATCGCGCTGATCGGACGTACAGGAGCCGCGAGTAATGACCTGAGCGTATTCAGTGCCACCAAGCAGCAAATGCGCGAAGCGAGTATGCTGGCTAACGCACGCAAAAAAAGTGCATAGACTCGACCAATAACAACAGTGGGGCAACACCCATGACTCAGACAGCCACGACTCAAACAACCATGACTCAAACCCATGGGGCCTCAGTGCTGGAACTGCATCGTTATCCCGTCAAATCTATGATGGGTGAAATGCTTGATCATGTTGAAATAACGGACAAAGGGTTTAAAGGCGACCGAGTTTTCGCTGTACGAGATGAAGTCCGCGGCGGTATACGCGGAGGAAAGAAGATACCGCAGCTCATGACCTTACGTGCGACCACCGAGGAAGCTGTCAGACCCTGTGCGCGAATTACAGCACCGTCGGGAGAAACCTTGCTAAGCACGGCGCCCGACATCAGCCAATGGCTCAGCAGCGAGCTCCAGCACTCCGTAACCCTCTGGCCACTGTTACCCCCAGAACAACTCGATCATTATCGACGTGGCGCGCCCGACAATGAAAATTTTGAACAAGAACTTCGCAGTTTGTTTGGCAGGCTGCCTGACGAGCCATTACCTGACTTAGCGCTGTTCGCTGAAGTCATTGACTTTGAGTCGCCGCCGGGGACTTACTTCGACGCGTTTCCCTTGCACATTCTATCGAAACAATCACTGGATAGTGTCGCCTCATACGACTCTCAGCAACGCTTTGACACTCGTCGCTTTCGACCTAATATTCTCATTGATCTTCCCGGCATCGACCACCCCTATCCAGAAACAACGCTGGCAGGTCAACAGTTGAAGATTGGTTCAGCTGTTATAGAAATTGTTGGGCCATGCCCACGCTGCTCCATGACGACTCACGGGTTCGCGGATCTGCCGAGAGACACCGGCATCATGCGAACACTGGTACAGCATGCCGACGGCAACCTCGGTTGTTATGCAAAGATTATTGAGCCGGGTTTTGCGAGCGTGAGCGATAGCCTACTATTTCTTTAACCATTTACTTACGGCCACCACATGCGTCGGCTAACACCTCTGTGCAGGAGAGTAGAAAGTGTCTGAGTCATTGACATTGAACACAGCGCATCAACAAACACCCGAAGAGCGCTTCGCGCAGCTACCTGAGCCAAGCTTTGCCGACCTCGCTCACATTCCGGGCCCCCCTGAAAGCCGAAGAAGCATGCTGTACATGTACCGAATCATGCGTGATCCGCTCCACTTCAGCCGGCAAGGTTATCAGGAGTATGGTGCCGTCAGTCGCGGCATCAATTTTAGCGGCTGGGGCGTTACGCTTATAGGTCCCGACGCACAGGAGCTTATACTCGTGAACCGCGACGAGATTGTGTCGTCGGAGCAAGGCTGGCATACCGTTCTTTACAAGCTATTTCCTCGCGGTCTGATGCTGATGGACAACCCCGAGCACCGCAATCACCGAAGAGCCTTATCAGTAGCGTTTAAAATTGAACCCATGCGTCACTATTTCAACGGCTTGCAGCGCGGCGTTGCGCGCGGCATCAATCAATGGGGTACTGAATTTAAGTTTTATCCCGCGATTAAACAGCTGACCCTGGATTTGGCCGCCGATGCATTTCTTGGTTTGCCCTGGGGCCCTGAAGCACAGCGCATCAACACCGCCTTCGTCGATATGGTTCAGGCCTCCGTTACTGTTATTCGAAAACCTATAATAGGCACGCCGATGTGGCGTGGAATTCGAGGTCGCCAGTTACTCTGCGACTTCTTCCAGCAGGAGATTCCCAAGCGGCGGGGTGGTGACGGCGAAGATTTCTTTAGCCAGTTCTGTAATGCACGTAATGACGACGGCGAACTCTTGTCCGATCAAGAAGTCATTGATCACATGAATTTTTTGATGATGGCAGCGCACGATACGCTAACCTCTTCACTGACCTCCGCCGTGTATTTTTTGGCCGCAAACCCCGAGTGGATGACTTGGGCATGTGAGGAAGTTGATCGCCAACCTGACATTTCCTACGACAATCTCAACGATTTCGAACGCCTTGAAATGGTGTTTAAAGAAGCCATGCGATTGAACCCGCCCGTCCCAGTCATACCCCGCCGCGCGCTCAAACCCTTTAGTTTCGGCGGTTACGACATCCCCGCGGGCAGCATGGTCAACATTAATCCGATGCTAACCCACAGGCTTCCCGAATTTTGGGATGATCCTGAAAGCTTTAACCCCGAGCGATTCACCGTGGAAGAAACGCGTAAACGGCATCGTTACGCCTGGGTTCCGTATGGCGGAGGCTCGCATATGTGCCTGGGTTTACACTTTGCTTACATGCAGGCCAAAGTGTTTTTACACGAATTGCTATTACAGCGTAGACCAAGCCTTAAGGCCGGCTACGAACCTAACTGGGCGCGCTTTCCTATACCGAGACCCAGAGACCAGCTGCCTATTCAGCTCAAGCGTCGTTAAGTCCGGACAAAGACTAGCTGGATAACGTAAAGCTATCCGCGTCGAGGTGCGCCGGGAAACTCTCTCGCCAGTGAAGCAAGTCGCTCGCCACAAAGGTAGCGCTCTCAATGCCCTGGCGATTTTGCATATCGAGCAGCGTCTCACCCGAGGCACTGATCGCCAAACTATCGCCGCTATAATCTAAACCGTTTGCATCTGCTCCAACGCGGTTTACGCCAACAACACAGGCCAAGTTCTCAATCGCACGTGCGGGAAGAAGCGCTCGCCAATGAAGCGATCGACGTGCGGGCCAGTTGGCCACATAAAGCAGTAAGTCGTAATCCTGTCTATTACGACTAAAAACAGGGAATCGAAGGTCATAACAAACTTCGAGCTTAATTCGCCATTGCCGCCACTCAACAATGACCCGCTTATCGCCGGCCGCATAGCGCTTGTGCTCTCCCGCCATTCGGAATAAATGCCGCTTATCGTAGTGATACACACTATCGGGGGTTGCAAAGAGTAAGCGGTTAAACACTGCCCCCGCATCATGGATAGCCACACTCCCCGCCACCGCCGCGTTGAGCTCGACCGCCATTTCCTGGAGCCATTGATACGTATCACCCTGGGGCGCTTCTGCGTTCGCAAGTGCGTTCATCGAAAAACCGGTGGTAAACATCTCTGGTAACACATAGAGATCCGCCGATGTTTCTTGCGCACGAAGCAATTGGGTAAAGTGCGCGCGGTTATCAGCCGGCGATTCCCACTGTAATTCGCTTTGCACCAAGCTGACTTTCAAATCTTGCATAATAATTCTGCCGCCTCCACCAAGGTGTCATCGGATTTCGCAAAGCACAGCCGCACTATGTGTTGGTCGGCCGGCGGTGAAGCGTAAAAAGGCTCAAGCGGAATAGTGGCAATACCGTGTTCGCGCGTCCATTGCTCGGCGACCTGAGATGCAGGCGCCTGACTGATCGCACTGTAATCAACTAATTGGAAGTAGCCGCCCATTGTTGGGGTAAACCGAAGTCTTGACGCTTGTAAACCCTCAAGCAATGTGTCTCGTCGCGCCTGATACTGACCAGCCAGTTCACCGGGGTATTTTGGATACGCCTCCATGAACTCCGCCAAGGCTGCTTGTATGGGCGTTACACCCACAAAGCAGACGTACTGATGGATCTTGCGAAGTTCATTCGTCAAAGCTGCTGGAGCGACGCAATACCCCGTCTTCCATCCCGTCACGCTAAAGGTCTTACCAAATGAAAAATGCGCAAAACTTCTCGCGCGCAAACTAGGATAACTAAGTACGCTCTTATGCTGCTGACCGTCGAATACGAGAAATTCGTATACCTCGTCACTACAGACGAGCAAGTCATGCTGCTCCGCAATACGTGACAGCGCCTGCATGTCGTCGTCAGACCAACTATACCCTGTCGGATTGTGCGGTGAGTTAATCACAATCATCCGAGTACGAGCCGTAATGGCCGCTTCAATAATGCCCCACTGTGGCGAAAAATTTAAAGGGTTTAAAGGAACGTGAATCGGATGGCCGCCACTCAAAAGAACGGCGGGTTCATAACTGTCATAACAAGGGTCTAACAAGATGACTTCATCACCCTGACTGACCGCAGCCGTAATTGCGCAAAATATACCTTCCGTAGCGCCTGGAACAACGGTCACCTCAGACACGGGATCAACCGTAACGTTGCGATAGGCGAAAATCTGCTGGGCAATTGCTTCTCTAAGCTCGGCGAGGCCCACCATGGGAGGATATTGCTGTCGCTGCGCATCGCGCGACGCACGCGCGAGTGCCTCTAACAAGGGCTCCGGCGGGGGAAAGTCGGGAAAACCCTGCGATAGATTCAGCGCACCGCAGTCATTAGCCAATGCCGACATGGTTGTAAAAATAGTCGTGCCCACATGAGGTAGGCGGGAACGCATGGTATTCTTCACAGACGTCTCACTCTGTTACTTTTTTATCAAGGAGAGCATCCTCGCTGTTACGAACACTCGGTGCAAGAGGCACGTCGCGCGCAAGCGCTTCGGCAGCTGAAACCGCGGTAAAGTATATTGCTATCAATTGCTAATAAGGAGCGCCTTGCAAGGCTGATGACATGTGCCTCATTGGAATAGCATTACACCACTTCGATGACTACCCGGTAGTCATTGTTGCTAACCGCGATGAATTTCACGATCGATCGACCGCCCCATTGCACCAGTGGCCTGACATGCCAGCCATTTTTGCGGGTCGCGATGAGCAGGCAGGCGGAACATGGCTAGGGGTATCTAGAACAGGCCGTATCGCAGCACTTACTAACGTGAGAGGAGGAGCCCCTCTTACTGGCGCGACGCCATCACGCGGCCAGTTAGTCACTGACTTTTTGAACAGCACCTTATCAACAGGCGAATGGCTTCAGCAGATAGCTCCGACAGCACAACACTTTGCGGGGTTTAATTTATTGCTCCACGATAGCCGTTCGCGTTTCTCACTATTTAGCAGTTCAGGCCATCAAAGGCAGATCGATATCGGCGTTCACAGCCTGTCAAATGGGGCGCTAGATGCCGGATGGCCAAAGGAGCGACGCCTAAAAAAAGCGCTATCGGCTCTGGATAATGCCAATAACGTCGAACGGCTTAGAGAGGTTATTGAAGATCGTATTCAAGCTGTCGATGAAGATCTTCCTAATACGGGAGTAGGCCTGGCGCTCGAGCGCCAGTTAGCACCGCAGCTAATCGTTGGCGATACCTATGGCACCCGTTCTACGGCAGTTTTACGCGTAGATCTGCGCGGCGATATAGATTTCCGAGAGTACACGCGCGATCGCGAGGGACGCATGACGAACCAAATAGCAATAAAGGTAAGCCCAAGCGCCAATGGCTGATATCGCACTCATTACTGGGATGCAATCGATTCCCGACTCAGTTATTGCAGGCTGGCATGCCCGTTTACCCGCTAACGATGACGAGCGACTACGGCACATCACACACCCCGGTAGACGCAGAGAGTTTATTGTTGCTCGCTCATTACTGCAGGCACTGAGCCATTGCGTAACGGGAGAATACGGAGTCGTTAGCTATACGGAGACTGGAAAACCTCAGTGGCTTACCAACACACAACAACGGTTGGCATGCACGATAAGCCACAGCCACGGCGCCGTTTTAGTCGGACTCAATTGTAATGGTGGAATCGGGGTTGATATCGAAACCCGGCGAGACCGACACAATAAAAGACTGGTCAGTCGGTATTTCGATGAGTCCGCAGCCAAGACCTAT
>Ga0209137_1004140_pt1 | contig 11708 bp, 11 predicted proteins | sample SaaInl5LU_22_DNA_FD_184642 | JGI IMG/M metagenome (GOLD analysis project Ga0209137, IMG submission 184642) | Marine microbial communities from expanding oxygen minimum zones in the Saanich Inlet - ESP_105LU_22_DNA (SPAdes) (version 2) | ecosystem: Environmental > Aquatic > Marine > Intertidal...
TAAAGCACATATACCAGTTGTTTTACAGAAATAATCGTAATCTTGTGTTTGACTACTATATGACCCACTATATTGTTGTTTTCTAATATCTAAGTTTTGTTTATTTAATGGTCTTTCGTTTTGGAATTTTTCAATAACTGCTTGCTCTTTACCTTTTTGTTCTGTATATCTATCGTAATCTTCTACTGTTTTATCATCACTTCTACATGATTTCTTTTTTCTTTGAAATGAAGGAACATTATATGCTTCCTGTAAAGTACAATATTGTGTCATTTATAATATACTCTCTTAATCATCAAAAAGATTTTCTTTTTAATAAAAAGAAGGTATGTATAATATACAAAAATTTATATTTAGAATTATATTAATTTTATTATCTCTATTTTTCATTACCTACAGTATGCAGCCACAGAGGAATTATCCTGACTTTATGATAAATCTATTATATCACCCTTGGTTGTTGTATATTATAATGATTTGTATTTTACTATTATTTACTATAAATGAGAAGTTTGGTATTCTTCTTATCTTAATATATATGTTCTTCATAATAGATATTTTACTTTTAGGAACAGAAGGTGTAAATATTAATAACTTAAAACTATAAAGTTTTTTATCATCATAATAATTAGAGAACGATAATATGTATGCGATTATAAGTGGTATTGAAATGATTGCTATGCAATTAGCGTATAGATATTTAAATCTAGACCTTTCTAAAGCACAACTAAAAATTATTAAACACCCTCTATCTCAAGCAGTTATCTTATTATTTATGTTTTACCTTACATGTAATAATATTTGGATTAGTGTTTTGTTAGTATTAGGATACCAATTAGTTATTAATATCCTTCTAAATGAAACCCACCCGTTAAATGTCTATTCTAAACATTGGTTAATTAAAGAGGGGTTCAAGAAGGAAGATACAGTTCAAAAAATAAAAGAAAATTATAAAGTTAATACTAATGTATTAAAGAAAAAAACATAAATTAAATTATTTTTATTGAAAATTAAAACTTGGGAGGATACCAATATAGTTTTCTTGGTTCTGTTCTTACTAAATTATTAACATTCATAATATATATAAATATTACAAGAACTATTAACATTACTGCACTCCACATAATAGTATCAACAGTTCGTTTATTACCTGTGTAAGATGATAATAGAACACTTGCTGTAATTATTACAGTAATTATATGTAACATATAAGAACGGTATTCATATATCTTGTTATCTAAATAATATACTGCATTACTATCTACAATCTTACTGTTGATGTGTTTTTGTTTAATTTCTTGTTTGTTATAATAGTTAAATTCTTTATTAATAGAATCATTCGTTACGTTGTAATGTTTGTAAGATTTAAGTAATAGAGAAATATATAGTGTATGTAGTAGGTATTTATTGAAGGCATCTAATACTTTAACATTATTATTTTCAATAATTGTTGGACTATTTTGTGTAGTGCTAAATGCTTCTACTATTTTAATTTTATTAACTGTATATAATATTGACATAAATACAATTGATAAAACTGCTATTGGTATTGATAATAAACGTAAATATTGCTTATTATTACGGACTAATGCTAAAGAACTTACGAATATTATGAATAATACAATTGTGATATAATACATTATGGATTGGTTTGTAAAGTTTTTCTTATTTTGTTCTAATTTACTACTACCTATGTTTATTTCAGTCTGTAATTCATCTAATTTTACATTTATTTTTTCTAATCCTTCTGCTTTTGTATCATAAATTAATTCATTCTTTCTCAATAAATCATCTAATTTACTAATATTAGAATTACCTTCTTGAAGAATAATATCATTGTATAAAATTATTTTTCTTGTCATTTCTACATTTATATTATTGAAAGTTGTAAAAATATCGTCAGGAGTATTTGAAATTGTTAATAAAATATTTGAAATATAACAGTGGATTAATAACTCATAACCGTGTAATATTCTTCTAATTACATCTATATTTGTAGTATTTGTAGTAAGAGTTGATATATTAGGTATAATTTTTTCAATCTTACTTTTAATAATATTTTTATCAGTTAATACATAATACTTATCATTTTCATCTAATTCATATACTGGAATACCAACTTGTAAAGTTGTTTCATTACTTAATAGTATTGCCTTAAAATTACCAAATATAGAACTCTCTAAAATATTATATGTAAGTCTTATAGTATTTAATAAGTCTAATATAGATATAAAACTCTCATTTCCTATAATTTTCATAAAATCTTCGTTAAATATTTTTGAGAAGTTAATAATATCACTTCTTGAGTATTTTGATATAGGATTATTACTCCATTCACGTCCCGTAAGTTTAAATCTAATGTTTGCTAATAGTTTTGATGAATCTGTATTTACAATCTTATCTGTTGCTATCCATTTTGATTTGAAAGTATCATAATCTATAATATTCATAATCTCATTATTTTGAATACCAGAAGCACTCTTTCCTAGGATATATGATTGATTATTATCAGATATTTCTCTTTTACATAATAATTTTAAAGTTTTTAGAATATCTTCTGTTGAAGAATATGTAGTCATTTTCTTTTAATTGTTCCTTAAACATTTAAAAGAAAAAAAGAATATATAATATTTTAAAACACGTAGTAATTTATTATATTTTATCTATATACAACATCTATAATAGTAAGACTTACCAGATGTAGGAGAATACCGTGTAATCTTAACTACATCTCCTGATTGAATACCCAACCATCTTGCAATAACATCTGTTTTTTGGATAAATGGTAATTGTGTTTTTGCTTTTAATTTTAAGTTTTCCATTAATACTTTGACATCTTCATTATTCATTTTTTCGTGTTTTGGAACTAACTCATGTTTTGTTGGATTATACATTAATTCCTGCATTAAGAATATTTGAATAAAACCCTCTTCTGCAGCTAATTGTAATTCTTTTTTCTGTAAAGCTTGATACGTAATTGAAGAAGGATAATCATTTAAAATTAGGATAATTTTTAGTTTTCCATACTCTTCTTTTATTTCATCTACACTTTTAGTACGTATATTAGACCAAAAGTCTTTAAAACTTTCTTTTGAAAATGCATATATAACAGCTATATTTTTAGTATTTACATTAATAATCTCACTATAAAATCTATTTGTTTGATATTCAAATAACTCTTTTTCAAAATCTTTAATCTCTTCATTTCTTAATTGTAATAGTTCTACTGAATGACGCAATATTTTAGGAATATCCATAGTTAAAACCTATTATATTAGATTATATTAATATTTAACTGTTTAACTAAAATAATTTTCAATTTTTTTAAATTATTTTGTGAAAAATAACATTTAAAATTATAAAAGCGGTGGTAAATATTTAATCTTCATCTTCTGAATTATCACCTTCCATAATAATACCAATATTATTCCATCCTTTCTTCTCGTCATAAGCACCGAATGTTTTTTCCAAGTAAGCACGAACTTGATTTCTATCAGGAATCTTCTTACTTTTACTAACATTACTTGAAGCCCATCCTTTGAAGTCTTGATATAATTTCTGTAATTTAATTCTTGTATCAGATTCTTCATTAAGGTATAATGTTTCATTAACGAACTGACCGATAATATCATTATTCTTCTTATAACCTTCTGTTGCAATACGTACTTCAGTAGGTTCAGGAATATTATTTAGATTATTACTCTTATGATTATGAATTAACATAGATATAAATGTATCAGCCCATCTTTCAAACTTATTAGCTAATTCTGTATCAATTTTAAACTCTCTTGGATTATTAGGATCAGGATTATCTGTAAATTTGGAAGAGAAATCAACTACACGAATACGTCTCCAAGTTCCACCATCATCACTTGGAACTTCTGGTAATTCATTACAGGTCATAATCATTTTAAATTGTGGTTTAAACTCAATAGGTTCTTTAAAAAGACCTCTTGTCATAATACGATCTCCACCAGATAATTCTTTCATTAATCCAATATTAATTTTTTCATTCTCTGAAGGTTCTTGCATTACAGCAAATCGTCTTCCTTTTGTTCTTTCAAGTTCTGATTGAGCGCTATTTGACGCTGCTCGTTTTTGTGTTAAAAGTGATATAGGAAGAATACAGTAATAGTCTCCTACTGCTTTCTGTATCAACTCAAGAAGCTTGCTTTTAGAGTTAGATCCATTTCCTGTGAAGATATAGAATTTTTCTTGAAGAATACCACCATCAAGCATAGATGAAAATATATTAACTATATATCTTTTAATGTCTGGAATAGTAAATACTTGTGATAAAAATGTATTAATTTCAAGAACATTTTCTGAATCTGGATTATATGGAATATAATTTCTTCCTGTTGAAAATGAAATATAATCATCAGGATTACCTTCTCGAAACTCATGTAGGCATAAATCATATACTCCATTATTAAATCCAATCAAATGTGGTCTTGAATCTAACGTTTCTTCAAACTTTTCATCGCAAAAATGTGCTTTACATTCTTTCATAATACTATCTTTATATCCAGCAGACTTCAATTTAGTAATAATATCTAATGAAATAGCTCTCTTTTTCTCACAATTTTCTACCCATATATCATCATCCAATTTTTTAGTCTTTTCCTGATTCCAATAAGTTGCCCTTTCCATAAACTTTTGACATAAACTGGTTGATAATATTGTTCTTAGTTTTAAAGCCTCTCTTGCTCTGAGCCATCGATGTTTCTCTTCACTATAAATATACCATAAGTCTTTTGTAATAAACTTATATTGGTATTTATACATCATATGAACTACTCTTGATACATCATAATGAGCTCCTTTGCTTTCAATACATCTATCTATTAGACCAATTACATTATCGTCTAATAATTTATTGTATAATTCTGGATTGTCTTGTTTAGCCCAATAATGTAATGAACCTATACCTAATGTATCTATTTTCATTCTATCCCATAACTTTTCACATTCTCCAGAAACGTATTTATCTGATACTTCTGAAAAGTTAATCCATTCCTGTAACAATCTGCTATCTATATTACGTAAAGTCCATCCAAGTTTAATCCAACTATCATAATCTTCACTACGTGTTTTAGACAAACAACTTACTAACCCTTTTACAAACTGTAAAGTGTCTGTGTTAATTTGTGTTTTTGTTAGGTTTATATCACCAAATATCTGTTGATGTAATTTATCTTTTTTATTATTTAAAATTGTTGGAAGTATAACACGGATATATTCTTCAATTTCTGTTACCTTTTCGCTATTGTAATTTGTTTGCTCTGCTTTTTTACGCATCGATAGTTCTTCAACAAGATTTAACTCATCATTTGACTTTGGTAATTTTACATTACATAATGTGTTGTTAGAATACTTATAAACTTGTGTTACAACATATGTGTCATTATTTGGCTTACAACTACCATACATTTGCCAATTATTTTTATCAATTACAGCAGCATCATAAATCTGCTCTGGTAAGTTAGAGCAAGGTATTCCTTCAAATAAAGTAACTTCTCCTAATAATTTTGTTCTCATAAAATGTTGAAACTCATTTGGAACTATAATTTTTGGCATAATAATGTGAATACCATCTTTGATTCTATTTTTACTCTCATAAGGTTTTGGTTTTTCTAAAACATATGTTATTGTATCATTTTCATTTTTAATATCAACATATGTATTTAATAGTTTGTAAAAATGATTTAAAATATTTTTAATGTGATTCTTAGTATGTAATCTTGGTAAATTATTTCTATCTATATCTTCTGTTAAAGGAAAATTGAAATCAAAATCTATTCTAATACAACTCGGGTTTTTTGGTTTCTCAGTAAGATGTGGTTGAATATCTTTTTTTAATAAATAAGACTTATAACATTCCATAAATTCTTGATAATCTTCATCGCTTACATATAAACTAGTCCTTGGATTTCCAATAGAAGTATGTGTATATTCTGACCCCTTTTTGGCGTGATATTTACTTAAAAATTGTCTATAATCCATTTCTATTGTATTGTCTTTATAAATCATTAGGTCCTTCTCCTGAAATTAATATAAGGATAATTTTTAAATAATCAATACGAACTTAAAGGAAGGGACTACTATTTATATACAATTACTTATATTATCATTATCAAGTCAATTTTTTTTATTTTTTTATATCATATTTTATTAATGGAATATTGTTCTCCTAAAGAATTAGACAATTATAAAAGTAGAAAAAGTTGTTACAATAGAGACATACTTGAAAAAATTGCAGAAGCATATAACCGTAGTTTTCCAGATAATAAAATAGAAAACATTGAAAAACTATCGTTCAGTAAGTTATGGAAAACTTTACAAAAACGTATGAAAACTGTTTGTGACGATAACGAAATTTGTTGGGTATCCCAAGTTGGTTTAGACTACGATAAGAGTATTAATAAATTCCTTCGACCTAAAATGCCTAACGAATGGATTAAAAATCCTAATGAATGGTTATCAAATTTTAATATAGAAGCTGTTTTAATTCAATATCAACAAAGCATTCCAGAATATAAGTGGATCGGTGTATTTCCTGTAGATTTTAATATTACAAGTAGTAAAGGAGAATGCTTATATTCAGACGTTTGCTCAGTAGATATTCAAGAGTTATATCACCAGGGTTACAAATATTGTGGATTAATTATTAATCTTGACAAACATGATCAACCTGGCAGTCACTGGACATCTCTATTCATTTGTATAGATCCTTCATTGAAATGTTTTGGAGCTCATTATTTCGATAGCGTTGGCAATAATCCTCCTGTTGAGATGAAAGCACTAATGGAAAATTTAAAAAAACAAGGAGAAGAATTAAAGAAAAAATCAAAGTCTAAAAATAGTTTTGAATTAAACGTAAATAAGATTCAATATCAATATGGTAATAGTGAATGTGGTATTTTTAGCATTTATTATCAGCTAAAATGGTTGAACTTATTAAAAAATTTAAATAATAGAGATAGAAATAAATTAACATTTGACGATGTTATTAAAAATAAAATCACTGATAAACAAATTGAATCTTTAAGAAAAATTTTATTTAGACCTATATTCAAAGTTTCATAAATTATTATTAAATAAAAATATAACTACAAATTTAACATAAATTTTTGATTTTTTTAAAAACTTTTTTGAAAATTGATTTTTAAATTTCTTTTTTATTTTTTAAATTTTTTTATTAAAATTTGTAGTTATATTTTTATGGTTTAAGAATAATTATTATAATTAATAAAATACTTATATACTTAGAAAATAAGATGACCGATTATTTAACAGAACAAAATGCTTATTATATTATGAATATTATGAAAAGATTTATGAAAGATAAATATAATTTTGATATAGAAACTATTGATTCTAAATTATATTTTAAAAACACTACTGAAATAATGAATGATGTATATAACGATTATGGAGATACATATGATAAAACAAACTTAAATAAAGTTGCTTTATCAGAGTTAAAAGAATTTATTATTAAAAATTATATTAACCAAAGGAAAGAAAATATTGATGAAATTGAAAATATAGAAGGGTACATTGAAGAAGATAAACACCTAAAATCTTTAGACGATGATGAGTTTATAAATAGATTACAAGATTTAGAATTGAAAAGAAACATGAATATATCAATGTCTAAAACCAATAATAAAGATAATATTAATAATATTAATAATATTCAATCATTCGAACAAGTATATCAAACAGATAGTAATAGTAATTATACGAGAGCTGGAATAAATAATAATAATAATAATAATAATAATAATAAAGTTCAAAATGTATTTATACCAATTCCACAGAAAATTGGTAAAGAATTACAAATTCATTCATGGCAAAGAAATTGGGTATTAGAAGAACCAAATATAAATGGTTTCAAATGGAAAGAATCTCTACCAAAACAAATTAATAAAACTAATTTAAAAATTGGATGTTTAATAGCGCCTAAAAAAATTTTATTAAATAATGGTTTGATAACTATTAGAATAGAAGGCGTAAATGAAGAAGAAGAATATGTAAGTATGATTTCTGAAAAAATAGTAGGAGAATACGTTATATATCGTCCTGTATTAGATACCCTAAGTTATATTAGATTATTATCTACACCTTGGACTATAACGATTGAGACAAGTGATGGTGAGATGATAAACTTAGGTAATGATAGTATAAATTATACTATAAATAATATTATTAGAAACACTACTATTTTATCAGTAGAAAACGCTGCTAATTTATATAATATTGGAAATTCATTACGTGTATATTTACAAGATAATAATAAAATTATTAGTGCTTCTATTATTGATGTAACAGATAATACTATTACTATCGATAAAGTAATAAAAAGTTCTGGTAAATTATTAAATTTTTCAAATCAATTTTCAATTATAATTGAAACTACTATAAATAAACATTCAAGAAAATAAATATAACTACAAATTTAACATAAATTTTTGATTTTTTAAAAAACTTTTTTGAAAAATGATTTTTAAATTTCTTTTTTATTTTTTTGATTTTTTTATCAAAATTTGTAGTTATATTTTTAATTATATTAATATTAAAAAATGAAAAAATAAATTAGTTTAAAATGAATGTAATATTTTATAAAATATATTTTAATATGGATGTTCCATCATATATTTTAAAATTACTTGATATAGAATTAAAAGATATTCAATTACAATTACTTAAAAAAATATCAGAGAAATATAATATCAGTTTTGAATCTTTAAAAGAAGATTTTATAGAGACTAATTATTTAAAAATATTACCAGAAAAAGACGAAAAAATAATAATTTATAAAACACAGAAATCACGTATAATACCAGAAGAAAATGATAGATGCATAGCAAATATATGGGGTCGTGGTAAAGGAGGTAGATGTTCAAGAAAAATTATAAATGATGATAGACTATGTAAGCAACATACAAAAGGTTTAAAACACGGAACTATTTACGATAGTGATAGTGGTAATAGTAACAGTATAAAAAAAAGTAAAAGTAGAAGTAAAAGTAAAAGTATAATCTACAAATAATCTAAGTTATTTACTTACACCACTTGGTAATCTTCTCCTTCTCCAGGTTAATTCATTTTTAGTAGATTGTTCTTCAATGGAAGAACATATAATAAATTAAAGGATATATTTTATAATAAATATATTCAAAATAATATGAAATTATTTATTCCAGTAATATGTTACAATCGTATGTGTCATACGGCATTTATGTTTTCATTAATTAAACTAGTTTTAATATTAAGAGAACATAATATTGATGCAGAGTTATACCCAATTGTATTTGATAGCTTAATTAATAGAGCCAGAAATGCTGCTGTCGCTCATTTTATGTCAAGCAATTGTAGCCATTTATTATTTTTAGACTCTGATATTGAGTTTAATCCAAGTGATATTATTAAATTAGTATTACTTAATAAAAGTATTGTTGGAATAGGTTACCCTAAAAAATGGCTTGATGAAAGTAAGTTACAGAATATATTTTCAAAACAAGAATTACCTAAAAATCCTTTAAATTATTGTACTCACCACTCAGTACATATTAAACCAGGTATTCCTAAAGATGTAAATGATTGTATGGAAGTAGATTATTTAACAACTGGAATTATGTTAATTAATAAACAAGTTATTGAAAGATTAATACAAAAGTATCCTGAAAGACAATATATAAATGATATTGACGGGTATATGGGAGCGAATAAAGATATGTTTTATAACTTCTTTTGTGTTGAAGTTAATGAAAAAACAAAAAGATTTGAAAGTGAAGACTACGGTTTCTGTAGATTATGTAAAGAAATAGATGAAAAGATATATGTATATACTAATTCAGATGTTAGACACTATGGTTGGTTTGCATATGGTATTAATATTAAAGAAGACTTAGAATATCGCAATATAGAAGTATAAATATGTTTGCAAACATGTTAATAATTTAGTTATAATAGATATTGGTAATACATCTCCTATACCAATTGCTGTGAATATGGTAGTACTATAGTAAAAAGAATCCACTACTGTTAGTTCTCTATTGAAATTATTTCTAAATAAATAATATATAATAGTAAAACTAATAATATTTACAGCAGCAAGTATTAATTTTAGTTGAACCTTAGTTGAAAAATTTAATAGTGAAAGCATCTCTATTATTATTAACTATTTTTTCTTTCATAAAATAATACATAAGCAGATGTATTATTTGTTAATATTTTATGAATATCATTTATTTTGCTAATATTTAAATCATCATATAAATACCAATCATTATCTTTATTTTTACAAATTGCATTGTAATGACCTCCATTTAAATTACCAAAATGATTTGCAATACCTTTTAATTCATAAGTAATTGGTTCATTATTCATAAAAGAGGACATTTCTATACCTTTCTCAATTATAAACTCTGTTGTAATATGTAAAGGGTCATTAATTTTTTGTTGATTATTAAAACGTTTTAATATAATTATCCAAATATTTGGTAGTTTCCAAAACCTGATTGCTTTTGTGCCTTCATTTGAAGAACATTCCATACATTTCCATTCTGTAATTTCTTCTTCTTTTATTAATTTTCTAAAACTATCTAATATATGATTTTCTGTAATTTCAATATAATTAAAAAAGAATGGTTCTATATTATGATATAATTTATTACATTTATTACATTCTACCTGTTGTATCTGGGTCCCTTGTAATATATCATTTATTGGAGAATTACTATTTTTGAAAAATAAATCCCAACTGCTTTGAGCTTTCTTTTGTAAGTAATCAAATATAGGGATACCATAATGGTGATGTATTTGATGTTTCGCTTTAAAATCAGTATTATGTGTTTCTTCTGTAATATTATTTACAAGTATCATTAATATTTCTGTAAAATCAAACTGTTCTCCATAAAAATAATCATTTCCTAAAGATTCAAATACTGCTTTTATAAAACGTTTTGGTGCTAATGAATTATTGTCTATCCATAATTGATGTAAGATTAATTTCAATTCTTCATATATTGAAAATACATTATTTTCATTTCTTTTTCTAATAGATAATTTGTTTTCTAAAATGAAGTTTCTAAACATATCACAATGACCAAGACATTGTATTAATGTATTAATAGAACATGTATTACCTAAGTTAGCAAGACCTTTTTTCATATTTAATTTTAATATATTTAATTTTAATTAATTTAAATCTTTAACTAACAAAAATATAACTACAAATTTAACATAAATTTTTAATTTTTTTTAAAACTTTTTTGAAAATTGATTTTTAAATTTCTTTTTTATTTTTTGATTTTTTTATCAAAAATTTGTAGTTATATTTTTAGTAATTATATTAAATTATAATTATATTTTATATTCAATTAAAATAGAAGGTAGTTAATGAATACATCAAGAGAAATTAAAAATACAGTACTACCAAATCGTTTCTTATTTACGAAATGGTTTTATAAAAATTTTAATTATGATAAATATTCTGAAAATCAAATACAACAGTCTAAGTTTCAACCAGATATTTCACAAAAAATTATTAGAGATTATGTAAGTTTTGAAAATCCTTTTAGAGGAGTATTAGTATATCACGGTTTAGGAACAGGTAAAAGTTGTGCTAGTATATTAGCAACTGATACTTTTATAAAACAACGTAAAAATGTAATAGTATTGTTACCTGCTTCATTAGA
>Ga0209137_1004141_pt1 | contig 11705 bp, 25 predicted proteins | sample SaaInl5LU_22_DNA_FD_184642 | JGI IMG/M metagenome (GOLD analysis project Ga0209137, IMG submission 184642) | Marine microbial communities from expanding oxygen minimum zones in the Saanich Inlet - ESP_105LU_22_DNA (SPAdes) (version 2) | ecosystem: Environmental > Aquatic > Marine > Intertidal...
ACCTCCTCCTCTCTAAAGCTTCGAACACTTCACAAAGGGGTTAGTATCTCTTTTCTTTAAAAACTTCATAGAGGGCATTGTGAGAAGCCTTTAAAAGTACTGTATATTTATACAGTAGTTTCTAATTTACATACCACAACTCAATCAATCCGTCAAGCTTTTTTTATAAATTAGCCTAAAATAAATATTAAATTAATTTCATAAAAGGGTTGACATTCATTTCAGTTTTGCTAAAGTTACTACATCGAAAGGCAATTAAGCTGAATAGATAACCATTAAAGGTGATACTATGGGCATGAAGTTAATGCTTGATAGTTTCGGCAATCCTATTAATGCTTATGTAGACAATGGTTCTACTAAGGCAACATCTAGGAAAACAGCGAAACCATCAAAAAATGCTCTTAGGAAACATGCTAAATATGGTGTTCCTATCACTTATGTTGATAGCTATAAAGAGCCTAAAAAACTTGATGCTATCGCAAAGGGAAAGGGCATTTTAAATGAGTATTATAATTTTTTTGATTCTCATAATGATTGCATGAATCCTAGGACTCAACTAATAAGAATGGGCTACTAATAAAAAGTAGCCTTTTTTTTTGTTTTATTGTTGACATTGATTTAAAAATGTGAATAATAATACTTATAGCCGAATAGCTAAAAGTGAAAGGCAACAATAGATTTTTGATTGTGCATTAAAAGAGATAGGATTTATTAACACCTATACAAAATATTAATGACTTGCACAATAAGGGATAATGAGAAACACCAGCGTATAAAAAATTTAAAATAACCTGCATGAAACTCACCCGAACTGCAACGATGCAGTAAATTCCCATTTGCTAGTTGATGGGTACAAACTAACTAGCCCTATTTTTAGGTTAAAGGTACACCACCTATAAAAAGTGTGTACCAAATTTAGAGGGCATGATATGAAAATATTAGCTATAAAAAGAAGTACAAGCCGTAGAAATTATTTCTTTGGTAACTTACTAGGGCGTTTCTTTAGTGCGAGATTAAATTCTACTGCTAAAGGACACAGAAAATATGAAGGTGAAGTGAAACCAATATACGAGAAAGGTACTGAGTACCATGTTTTCAGAATTGGGAGAGTAAGATTAAATCTTGCGAACAAATCTAATGCTTGGACTGTAGGATTTCCAAGATAGATTAACAAGGGCTATGCAAATTGTGTAGCCCACATTTTAAAAGAGGGTGTGATATGAAAAAATTTATTAAAGAATTAAAAGCTATGCAAGGCTTAGAAAAATTTAATTGGTATGTATTGAAACCAATAGCGGTGCTATTGTGTTTATATGTAGTCTTAACATTTTAAAAAGAGGATAAAATTATGGGATATAAATTATTAAGTGTTAACAGCAATCCAAAGATTGACAAGAGTAACAAGGTATCAGAAAAGTATTGGTCATGCATTATGCACTTGCGTCCAGTGAGTACCAAGATATGCCCATACCAAGACATAGCAGGGTGTAAGACTGGGTGCCTTAATACTGCAGGATTAGGTGGGGTTTATCCGAGTATACAAGATGCAAGGCAAAAGAAAACTGATCTATTCTTGAACGATCAAGAGGAATTTATGCGGGTGTTAGTCAAGGACATACACACTTTTATTAGAGCATGTGATAGGAAAGACAAGCTACCAGCGATAAGATTAAACGGGACTAGTGATATACAATGGGAGTACATAGAAATTGATGGGTATGAGAATATCTTTGAGATGTTCCCGAGTGTACAATTCTATGACTATACCAAGATACCAACGAGAAAGGTAGAACATATACCAAACTACCACTTGACATGGAGCTATAGCGAAGCCAACGACAAGTATGCAAAGCTATTCGACAAGGTGCCAAACAATAAGGCTGTAGTCTTTAGGACTAAGGACTTGCCAAGCATGTTCAAGGGGCTCAAGGTGATCGATGGAGATATCCACGATATGAGATTTTTAGATACGCCAAACAGCGTGATAGGATTGAAGGCGAAGGGACAAGCCAAGAAGGATACTTCAGGGTTTGTTATAGATGTATTACAAATAGCGTAGAGCTAGGAGAATGATATGATTAGAGTATATTTAGAAGGTAAGAACAGCTCATACGCTGAAGAGATTGCGACTTTTCAGGATGAAGAGTTTTATGAGGTGTGTTATCCCGAGCTTGAAATACTAGCTGAAAAAATGGGTTGCATACTTACTGAATCAGTAACACAGGAGGATTGAGAATGATTGATAATTTTGATACAATTAAAAAAGGTACTAAGCTATTGGTAAACAATGGTTTAGGTGAGTGTACTGCTTACTCAATGGAGAGTATCAAGCAAGGCAGAGGATTCAAAAGCGTACTGCTAGTAAATTTAAAAGCCAGTGAGATAGGATTCTTTGATGAGATGGGTAGTATTTATGTTAAAGATATAATAGAGGTACAATAATATGGACGATGAATTAAATAAAATAGTGGATGCTTACTATGAGGATGCACCCATCATAGACACGAACGAGTATAGCCTTGAGGTGTATGATGAAGAATGATGCACATATATTATTAGACGAAGCAAGACGGGAGAAGATTGGCAAGGCTTTCTTTAATGGCTATGGGTTGCTGTTTAAATACAACACGATAGAGAAACAAGATGCAGGAATACCACCTGAACAACGAATGCTATACACTGTATCAGACTTAAAATATAACGATGACGATGAGATATTGGTAGGAGGTACGATTAATTATGAAGGAGACTACCGAACATTCTTCTTGGAAAATATGTCAAGCGTTGCAATGTGGAAACAAGTATGATAGAATATAAAGGCAAGAAGGTAACAGCTAAAGTATACGCCAAGCATAAAGCATCAGATCATATGATGAATTTGTTTGATGAACCCGAGCAATACATGGACGAAGGGTTTACTAAGGCAACACATAAGGAGCAGGAGGAGATACTAAAACACATCAGCCTGTATGAGGATAGGATACATAAGATATTGGGCGTGAAGTTTAAAAACATAACAAGCAAAAGTAATTATGTTAAAGCAATTTAACGGAGGATAAATATGAGTAACGAAATAAACAGAACGTTGATGGACAACATGAGAGATAATGTGCATGAGCTGTGGGTTATAGATGGTCGACCTGATTTAGAGGACGATTGCCTTCAGTATTGCTATGATAATATTGATAGACCTGTACCGCTAACTATGATAGAGTTTCTATCTAAGCATTGCAATCAAGCACTATCAACAAAAGACTATGAGCACATGGCTCGGGAGGATGACGATGGAGAATGATATAAAGAATATAAGGTATGTTGAGATGACATTCGACCACACCATAAGCTTTGATATCCAAGAGATAGCAGATGCTAACAACTTTGTAACGGACGATATCAAAGAGGTAGAGTGTGGTAAGTGGGCACATTTATACATCACTTTAAAAGATGGTAGAATTGTTACAACAGATGGCTATAAATATGGTGAAGTTGAAGTTGATATGAAATGGGCAAGTGAAGAACATTTTTACGATGAAAAGTATGAAGAATTAATATAATTGTCACACAAATGTCACAAGTTTGACACATTAGTATGATAAGATAAGTTTTGTAGTTAGGAGTGAGCCTTTTAAAATCCAGTGCCATTAGAGTATAGGTTAGGCTAAAAGTAAATGAGTACTATACCACCATGCACTAACTACAAATTAAATCCTAGAGTTGGTAAGGAGAAAGCTACCCTTACTGTATCACTAGGCTTACGGACTGCTAGGTAGCGTAGTCATTCTTATAAAGGAAAGCATTATAGGATAGTGTTGACAGACACGATAAAAACCGATAGTTATGTTGCTGTTGGAGGAGTTGGTAGTTATCTTCGGAACTAAAAAACTACCACCTAATTTATAACAAGGAGAAATGATATGGATGAGAGAGAAGAAGAAAGATTGTCTGGGTTGAGAGATCAATACGAGCAAGAGAATAATAACGAGTGCCTATGTGGTGAGCTATTGGACACATGTCCTGATGCATACGCACACATAACAGGAGGTGTATGATGAAAAATTTTATATTTAGAGTGTTAACTAAAGATAAAACACAAGGATATGTAGGCTTGGTTACTAACATGAATTCTCAAACAGATTTATTCTGGGCAGTAGACGAGTTAGGTTTTAATCCCTATGATGTTGAATTTAAAGAGACAACCTTCGGGGGGATTTCTTTACCTGTAAACATTGTAATAGATAAGGATGGTGACGATGAATATGGATACATTGATAGTCAAGAAGGTGTATCGTTTAACGAAGCAACATCTTTTGATTTAACAGATGAAGAACATGAAGAATTTTTTAAGTTCGATAGTGAAGGTAGTTATTATGATCTAGCCAATGGGTGTGTGGAGTTTGTAACATGAGCTATGAGAAACATGGACGAGGAATGATCGCTGTGAATTTGGTACATAACTATCTAATCAGAGAGGGGTATCAAGTCTTTAGCGAAGATCAAAGTCAAGGCATGATTGACATGGTTGCGATCAATGAGGATGGAGACATGATGTTGATAGATGTTAAGGCGTTGGCAAGGAGAGCTGATGGAACTAAAATTAATAGAATGCTTCGACCCAATCAGAAAAAACTTGAAGATGCACTCAACACTAAGGTACAATTAATTTATGCTGATGTTGATTCTGGTGAGATAGATTTTAACAGAAGGAAATAGCATGATAAACTACAACAAACACACCCGTAGGAGAGCCTGTGGCTTCGTGTGTGACACGCTTACTGGTGGGTAGGTATGCTACCCTTACTTATAACTAACCCTATGCTTACAATGAAGCTGAGAGGGTCATTAATTTTAACCAATTAAGCAGACAAATGTCACACGATTTGACTTTTGATTTTATTTATGATATAATCTTATACATATTATAACATTAATCAAATTAATAATTAATTATATTAAATATTTATATTAATATTTTACAAACTTTATAAAGCTTTATAAAAGAGGAGAACTAAATGATAGAAATAATATTTATACTTGGAGGGTTAGTTGCATTGGTTGCGTCTTTCTTTGTGTACATAGACTTGTTAGCTAAAGGCAAGATTAAACCACACATACCGCCACGCTATATGAGCAGGGATACCACACAACGAGGAAACTTTTGGGATGCAGAGACTAAGAAGTTTTACAAGTGGCATCAGATAGAAGAGTTAAAAAAGATTAGGGAGGTAAGAAATGACACAGTATCTAAATGAAATACTAACAGCAAAGACTAGGTTAAGCAAAGAAGAACTTGATAAGATAGTAACATCTTTGTATCTACATAAGAACAAAGAAGACAACTACTTTCAAACTACTTATGCTAGTGGTAGAGTTGTTAAAGAATTTACAGACAAGCGTAAGAAAGATGAGGTAACTTATGGCGAACAATAAAACAATAGACGGACATGTCTCAGCCACAACAGGCAGAGGTAAGAAGACCAGTCAAGGTGGAGGTAACGTTAGCACCTCAACCATGAACAAGAATCAGAAAGCTAACTATAAAAAATATAGAGGGCAAGGCAAATGAAAGAGAAAATGATAACAATTAAAGTTCCTGACTACATGGTCAGATGGATTAAAGATGATTTTAAAAATGCCAAGCAAGGTGTTCAAAGTTTGTTTGAGTATGGTACTATTGATATCAAAGAAGCACATGCTCTTGCTGATATAGTGCGTAATGTAGATATGATTTTTAAAATTGAGGAGGATAATTAAAATAATACTTTACAAATTGTATAACCTGTGGTATAATACACGCTTATGTATTTAGAAGAACAGCAACAATATCGAACTCGAGAACTTACAAAGTCTGAGTACTTAAAATTTGTAATGTACTTAGAGACCAATGATCTTCGAGTCCCTTATGAAATGGATTGGTCGAATGATAGTTACACTATAACTTTGTTCGAACCATCAGAAACATTTTGGGATGAGGTCATGCCTCACCTCCAAGATAAAAGTTAATGTGCTATAGGATAGCCCTCAATAAAACCTTCCTTTAGACTATAGTATCCAACAACAGGTTGGACAAGTTGCCGGTCTTGCATCTACCGGCACTTCAAATTAATTCAAATAAACTATTTACTTTACAACTAAAGTGTGTTATAATGTGCACACTTAATACAACCAATGGAGGAAATTATATGTATGAGTATGTAAAAGGTAAGGCAATGTGGGCAAACATCACATCGCCAAACACGAGGTTCCAACCTCACAAGTATGGGTTAACTGTGTTAACAGACCCAGACACTGCGTCTAAACTCGAAGGCTTGGGTCTTAACCAAGTTAGAGATAGAGCAGGTCAACCCAAGTATGATGAACCGGCATTTACTTTTAGTAAACGTGCGGCTAAGAACGATGGTGCCGCTAACCCTGCACCTAAGTTAGTAGATACGGACGGTAATCCAATGGATGTTAGTGTTGGTAATGGGTCAGAGGTGACTGTTAAAATCAAACCTTACAAGAATGACTATGGTCAATTCGCTGAGTTGATGGCAGTAAAAGTAGAAACTTTAGTTGAGTACACCGAAGGTGATGCTGATAACGAGGAGTTTTAATTATGATTATTACTATTAAGAATGCTGATGGAGAAACTAACTTCGACATCGACAACATCAGTGACGATCAAGTAAAGCAAGAAGCAACTGTTATCGTACAGAAAGTTGGTAACTTACAAGTTACTATAGAAGCTTTAGACTTTGCAAGTCGTACCCATCGAGCTAACTTAGAAGAGTTGCTTAAGGGAAGAGACGAAGCTATCATCGTATCAGATGTATTAGAAGAAACAAACTCTACGGAGTAACATTTAGTGAGGGCTAACATGAACGAGAAAAGCTGGGATAAGTTGAAACAACCATGCCCACTTTGTCCAAGCAGTGATGCTGTAGGAATCAACGAAGATGGTTCGGCAAAGTGTTTTAGTTGTGGAGAATTTATGCCTAATTATGAACAAACATGTGGAGGAAAGACTATGACACAATCTCAACCAACAGAATTTAAACAACCTGATAGTGTAGTGGAGGGTAAGTTCCTTCCGTTAACAGACCGTAAGATATCTCAAGCTACGGCACAGAAGTATGGTGTTAAGGCTGTCCAGAATTTACAGGGTGAAGTAATCAAACACTTATACCCTTACTATAATGGACATGAACTTGCCGCTACCAAGTGTCGTAACTCAGTAACCAAAGACTTCTATGTTAATGGTTCCTACAACGATACAGGTTTGTTCGGTCAGCAGTTGTTTAAGAGTGGCAAGTATGTCACAATCACAGAGGGCGAGTGTGATGCTATGGCGGCTTACGAACTACTAGGTAGTAAGTGGGCTGTCGTATCCATCAAGCGTGGTGCACAAGGTGCAGTGCGTGATATCAAAGAGAGCTTAGAATTCTTTGATGACTTTGAAAATGTTATCGTTGCTTTTGATAACGACAAGGCAGGTAAAGATGCAGCTGTTAAAGTTGCAAGACTTTTTAAGCCGGGCAAAGCTAGGATACTTACACTCCCTAATGGATTCAAAGACCCTAACGATATGCTTCGTGACAACAAGCACAAGGATTTCGTTGAGGCATGGTGGGCTTCTAAAGTTTATACACCTTCTGGTGTTATTAATGTTACGGAACAACGTGAGAAGTTTCACAACCGAGAGAAGAAACCAAGCATCCCCTATCCTTATGAAGGACTAAACAAAAAGCTGTATGGCTTAAGACAGGGAGAGCTTGTAACTTTGACAGGTGGTACAGGTCTTGGTAAGTCTAGTGTGACTAGAGAAATAGAACACTGGCTTGTTAAAAAGACCACAGATAATGTAGGTATCATTGCACTGGAAGAAGACTGGAGACGTACCATTGATGGTATACTTTCCATCGAAGCTAATGCAAGATTATACATTGACCAAGAACGTGAGAAGTTTTCTAAAGAAGAACTTGATAAGATGTTCGACATGTTGTATGACGGTGATAATAAAAACAGAGTATGGGTTCACTCACACTTTGGCACCAATGACATTGATGATATCTTTACCAAGCTCCGCTTTATGATTATCGGATGTGACTGCAAGTGGGTAGTGGTTGATCACTTACACATGTTAGTCAGTGCTGTTCACGAGGGTGACGAGAGACGAGCCATTGATACTATTATGACTAGGCTTAGAAGTTTAGTAGAAGAGACCGGAGCAGGAATTATCTTAGTATCTCACTTAAGACGTGTCGATGGTAACAAAGGACATGAAAATGGAATCGAAGTTAGTCTCTCTCACCTGCGTGGCTCTAACAGTATCGGGCAACTATCTGATTGTGTGATTGCTTTAGAAAGGAATCAACAGGCTGATGACCCCGATGAAGCTAGGACTACAAGACTTCGTGTACTTAAATCAAGGTACACAGGTGACGTAGGTCTGGCGGCTAGAGTTATCTATGATGCAGAGACAGGAAGATTAACAGAACTAACAGACGAAGACATTACGTTTGACAACGCAGGAGACGAGGCATTTTAATATGGATTTAGTATTTGATATAGAGACCGATGACTTACATGCCACTAAGGTATGGTGCATCGTAGCTCAGAACCCTGACTCAGGCGAGATATTTAAATTCCCTCCGCATAAATTAGAGGAAGGGTATCAGTTTCTCACCACAGCAGATAGACTTATAGGTCACAACATCATAGGCTTTGACATTCCTTTAGTGGAAAAGTTTGGCGGTGTTGATCTTAGTAACAAAGAAGTTATAGATACTCTTGTGTTATCTAGGTTGTTCAATCCAACACGAGATGGTGGACACAGCTTAGAAACTTGGGGCTATAGATTAGGTCTAGCTAAGATTGAGTTTGAAGATTATTTAAACTATTCTCCACAGATGCTAGAGTATTGTGTGCGTGATGTGCAAGTTAACACACTTGTATACAAAGCATTACGTGACGAGTCGAAAGGTTTTAGTAAAGACTCTATAGACTTAGAACAATCAGTAGCTAAGATCATCAAGCAACAAGAAGTTGATGGTTTTAAATTTGATATCCAAGCTTCTGGTATTTTACTTGCTGAACTTAGAGAAAAGAAACAGCTCATTGAGGATGAAGTGCATAACACTTTTAAACCTAAGTGGGTAGATGATAAGTTGGTAATACCTTACATCAAGAAAGATGGTAACTTATCCAAGCGTGGTATGACCGATGATGAATATCAACGCTGTTTAGATACCAATAATTTTAATCCGTTTATGCGTAAGACCCTACAAGAGTTTAATTTAGGCAGTCGTAAACAGATTGGCGAGTATCTCATTGACTTTGGATGGAAGCCGGATAGGTTCACACCTACAGGTCAGCCCATTGTTGATGAGAAAACTCTGTCAGAAATCACACACATACATGAAGCCAAACTAATAGCAGACTTTCTTTTACTACAGAAACGTATTGCTCAAGTTGATTCGTGGGTTGATGCAGTTAAAGAAGATGGCAGAGTACATGGCTTTGTAATACCTAACGGTACAATCACAGGCAGGATGGCACATAGAAATCCTAACATGGCACAGGTTCCTTCTACTCACAGCCCATATGGTAAAGAATGTAGAGCCTGTTGGATAGTGGATGAAGGTAATGTTTTACTAGGTGTTGATGCTAGTGGCTTAGAGCTACGAATGTTAGCACATTATATGGATGATGAAAATTATATCAAGGAGATACTAGATGGAGATATACACACAGCTAATCAAAACGCTGCAAAACTTAAATCAAGAAATCAGGCAAAGACATTCATCTATGCACTCATGTACGGAGCAGGAGATGAGAAGCTTGGTAAAGTGGTCGAAGGAAATACAGCAGACGGTAAACGAGCTAGAGAATATTTCTTCGATAATAATCCTGCATTTAAGTCTCTTAGAGACAGAGTTACAAAAGCAGCAGCCAAGAAATACCTTAAGGGGTTAGACGGTAGGAAGCTATACATTAGAAATACACATGCCGCACTTAACACCTTGCTTCAAGGAGCAGGGGCTATTGTTATGAAGAAAGCTTTGGGTGTATTAGATGACCTACTTAAACTTAATGCAATTGATTATAAGTTTGTTGCTAACATCCACGATGAGTGGCAGATAGAAGTTAAAGAATCTCAGGCTGAATTTACTGGAGAACTTGCAGTTAAGAGTATCATAAAAGCAGGAGAAGAGCTTGGTCTTCGCTGTCCTATGGACGGTGAATATAAAATAGGGAGGAACTGGAGTGAAACACATTAATAAAGGTAACACAATTAAACGATGCACTATTTGTTTTACTGATTTAACTATCAAAGAAGTTGGTTCAGACATAGGAAATTGTTATGTCTCAAATTATAAACAAACAATTTATAAATGTAATCCTTGTTTCATAACGTTTAATAATTCAAAAAAAACTAAATGGAGAAAGACTAAAACAGTAGGCTCTCCGCAACACTTAACTGATTTAGTACAATCAGCAAAAAACAGAGCAAGGAAGTTTAACTTACCTTTTAATTTAACAGCAAAAGATTTAAGAGAAATAATTACAACACACTGTCCTATATTTGGTTTTAAATTTGAGATTAATAAGAAAGACATAAAGAACAACTGGGAAACTTCTCCAACACTAGACAGAGTTGTTCCCTCAAAAGGTTATGTAAAAGAAAATATTATAGTTGTATCTATGTTAGCAAATTCAATTAAAAGTAGTGCAACCCCTACTCAAATTTTAAAAGTGGGTAATTTTTACAAGGAGTTATTGGATGAAACACACTAAACAACAGGAATTAAATATGAATTATATTAAACCAAACGATAGCAGTAGGAAGGGCGATCTAGCAGAGTACTACGCAGTGACATGGTTATGGGATAACGGATATGAAGTATTTAAAAATACAGGATGTACCGGACCCATAGATATGATTGCTATGAAAGATGGAAAAACTACTTTTGTTGATGTTAAAACCGCACAACCACAACAACACAAAAGAACAGGTAACGAAGTAACTAAATGTCAAAGTAGGAATGATATACAAAAACAATTAGGTGTACAGCTATTACAATTTAATCCTGTTACAAGAAAATTAGCTTGGATAAAACATAGACAAAAGACATAATATGAAAAAGAAAACAAAAACACTTGACACCTTGGTCGAAGACATCTATAATAAGATAGGTGTACTTGCTGATGGTGAGCACATAGAACTAGACCCAGAGACTATCGACCAGTTCGGTGAGTCAATGAAAGAGATTCTTTACAAGTGGTCACACCCTGAACCAAGAGGTGATGCTACTTTACGGATGTCTAACATAGGCAGAAAATCTAGACAGCTCTGGTACGATATGAAGACAGAAGGTACCCCTGAACGGATGCCTCCTTCCTTATTCATTAAGTTTTTATACGGACATTTACTTGAAGAGATTGTTATCTTTTTAATTAAACTATCTGGTCACACAGTAACAGATGAACAGAAAGAAATCAAAGTCTCTGGTATCAAAGGACACATGGACTGTGTCATTGACGGTGAGGTTGTAGATATTAAGACAGCTTCCGGTTATGCCTTTAAGAAATTTAGAGATGGTACTCTAGCAGAGAATGATATGTTTGGTTACATGGCACAGTTAGCTGGGTACGAAGAAGCACAGGGTACAAGTAACGGTGGCTTCCTAGCTCTTAACAAAGAGTCTGGAGAGTTAGCTTTGTAT
>Ga0209137_1004144_pt1 | contig 11699 bp, 12 predicted proteins | sample SaaInl5LU_22_DNA_FD_184642 | JGI IMG/M metagenome (GOLD analysis project Ga0209137, IMG submission 184642) | Marine microbial communities from expanding oxygen minimum zones in the Saanich Inlet - ESP_105LU_22_DNA (SPAdes) (version 2) | ecosystem: Environmental > Aquatic > Marine > Intertidal...
CCATGGCCATGAATAAATCATTTGACTCTTCTATACCTAATAATCTCATCATCGGACGTATAGCCGTTTGTCCAAATGCTGCGCCAGCAGCTTTAATTAACTTATTAAATTCACTATCAGGCTTAGCGAGCGTACTACTGAATCCCTCGGCCATACCGCTAATGGCTTCGCCTAGATTTGCTATCCCATCAGATCCTGTCATCGATTGAATAAATGTACCTGTCGCAGCTTTTATAGAGGCTGCAACTTCATCCATAGTACTAGCGAGACCTCGAATACCTTTGTTTTTTTCTGCATCTCCTACCATTTCCTCTGCTGCCTTTTGATATGCTTTAGTAACATCGTCGATTGCTTGAGTTCTAGTTTCAATAGCTAGTAGTGCTTCTGCAGACGAATCTCCAAAAACTGCCATTACTCTTGCTTGTTGTCCGTTTAGTATACTAGTGTTCTTAAGATTTGTCACTAGTGCTTGACTTTGTATAGCAAAATCTTCTGTGCTTATTGAGGCATCACCAAGACTATTAGTTGCAAAGTCAATTAAATCCTGTGCACCATCTCCTAAAAAAGCGATGAGTTTAGGAGCAAATGCTCTAGGATCCATGCCAGTCGCTATCCCTGATAGTATAGCATCACTTAGCTCTTTACCCTGAGGACCTAGTGTACTTAGAGACTCTGCTAGTTTTGCGAATTGTTGTTGGGTAGCCATGGTTTGCTCTGACAGATAACTTTGTGCTACTGCACCCCTGCGAGCTTCCAAACCTGCTTTTCTTCGTTCTTGTACGTCTTGCCCTGTAATAGCTGCCATTGCTTCGTTAATTCTTAGACTTTCGACCATCTGATCAGTAAACTCACCAGTTTTAAGGTTTCTCAGCCCTTCAGTGCCGACTGTTTGACGTCTAATTTCTAATTCATCTGCTAATACCATAGCCATTTCGTCAGACTTCATTCCAAAGAATCCAAACTGCCTGGTGCCGTCACGCACAGCATTTCCTAAATCTAAAAATCGTTGCATGCCTTGACTTGTGGTGTCTCCTAGTCCTGCCAGCATTGCGCCGTTAGTGCCGACTATTTTACCAAATTGATCAAGTGTAAGTCCTAGACTACCTGCTTGTGCTTGTACTTCAATTAACCTGTCGCCAAAGTTAACACCAGTTCTAGCAACTTTATTCATTACTTCGCCTAGTTCTTCAGCGTATCCGAATGCCATGCCAAATTGAAGGCCAAAGTTTGCCATGCCCATAGCATCAAAAATACGTTTACTGAAAGCACCAGCTTTAGTTTCGTCACCTAATCTCGATATTCCAGCAACCGCTTCGGACGCTCCTCCGATATTCATTCGAGAAGTCATTTTACTCAACAAACTTTTTTGTGCAGCATTACCTTGTTCTATACTTCTAGACAAATTATTAACTGCTCGTTGGGTAGAATCGCTGCCTGTTTTAACACCACCTAACGCATCACGTATACTTTTAGATACGTCTAATATATCTCGCTGAGTGCCTTCCATAGCAAAATCGGGTACTTCTATTGGTACAGGTCTACCTCCTATTGGTATTGAAATTATTGCCATTAACTGCTCACTTAACTATGATAAATACTTTTATATACTGTTATTTATAGGCGAAAACATGTCAGATAATCCATTAGCAAATTTCTATCGAAATAAAGAAATATACGTGAAATTACCCACACAAGGTAAATGGTATACCACGCCTCCAAAGCTAACACAAGAGGGTGAGATCGGCGTATACCCAATGACATTACAAGATGAAATACGTATGAATATACCTGACAGCTTGTACAACGGTGAGAGTTTATTTGAACTGTTTCAAAGTATTTGTCCAGACATTGCAGATCCTTACGAAATAGCTATGCCAGATGTAGATGTACTTTTACTAGCAAGTAGAGCTGCAACTTACGATAAAAAAATGTCAGTAGAAACACAGTGTACACACTGCGAAACACCAAACAGTTACGAAATTAATCTAGCGCAAGTATTAAGCAATGTTACATTTAACACAGATAAAAAAGAGATAGAACTACAAGAATTAGTCATCTCTATCAAACCCAACACATTAAAAAGTATATCAGCAAATACACTAAAGACTGTTGAAACAGCCAGAATGTTACAAGAAATACAAAATCAAGATAGTACGTTAACTGACGATTTGAAAAAAAGATATGGTGATAGTATACAAATAGCTGCCGCTGCACAATTAGCAATACTAGCTGATGCGATTGAATACATAAAATTACCAGATGATACAAAAGTTGTAGACATGGAACATATTATACAATGGCTATCTAACAGTAACAAACAAGTTGTCGATACACTACAAAAAATATGCGGAGAAGCCAATCAAAACGGAATCTCTAACGAATTTGATTTTGTATGCAACAACGAAGAATGTTTACAAAGTTTCAAAGGTAGAGTTGAGTTTAATCCAGCTTTTTTTTTCGGCAACAGATTACTAGAGCAGTAACTCCTGAAAAAATAAATCAGTTAGTTGAAAGTTATGATCAAGAACGCAAAAAAATACGCAAAGTAGTTAATCAAATAGCACTTTATTCCAATGGAAGTTATACAGTTCAAGACTTACATAATATGACAATGGAACAAGTTAAAGAGATTCAAGAATGTATGCAAGAAAAAGGTGAATTAGAAAAACAAGCAAGAGAACAATCTAAAGGAACTAATCGTAAAACTTTTTAATGTTTCTTCGAAGAGCTAAAGCTCATCGTCATACTCATTTCATTTCGTATGATATTTCTTTCTTAGATATAATTTTTATTATGATTAGTTATTACCCTGTTTTCAGTCGCACTTAGCTTGTTAAAGCCAAGTACAAAAAAAAAGCTAAAGGTCATTACCCCGCTCCAGATCGCTCCGTTATAGTGAAACCTATTGCTAGGCAGAGGCGGTCTTGCGCTACCCCTTTACTCACTGCTTAAGACGCAGAAACTCCAAATGCTATAACGTCAACATTATTGGATATCCGTGGGTTACAATGGCACAGTAGAGCCCACTCTTTTGGTTTGTGTCCCTCAGCAAGTTCCGTTGTCTAACAAATTTAATTGCGACTTCTCAATGCTTTTTGTAAAGAGGGTATGTTATGACTGGTGTCTGTTTAGAGATTCTACAAGTGCCTTAGATCCGCCGACGCGGACATTTATTATGCCGTTGTAATATTCATCTGTTTCTAAAACTTTACGATCAAATTGTTCCCTGGCTTCTAGGTAACTCATTTCGCCTCTGCCTGTGCAGAAGTAAAGTATTTCTCTTGTAAAGTTTTCTGTGCCTAAGTTTTCAACATCTGCGTTTAACTTGTCACTGCTTCCCCAGTAGGTCTTCCAGTCACTTTCTTTAGTTGAACGCCTTTTGTTTTTTCTGCCTTTGAGTGGTTTTTTAGTTACTTTAAATTGTGCCAGTTTTTTGCCAATGTACTTTTTGCCGTTCGTGGTATTGGTTATGAGGTATACGAATCCTACGTATTCCTCTGATATCTGTTCAACGAGTTTTCCTTGATAAGTCCATTGCATGTGTTTATATAGTAATTAGTATATATGCCTTGTACCATCAATGTCAACCTAAATGTACTTCTTTTTTAAGATTTCCCAGGTTTGTTTATAACCTCTGTCAATCTGATGAAAATGTGTGCTTGCTTGTGCAGCAGAGTGATCGTTTCCGCCAGGAAAGCAATTGTCTCCAAAGAAGATAGTTCTTGAGTCTTTGAAGTCGTCGAGTACTTGTCCTTTATCACAGCCTATAGGAAAAATATCTAAACTAGTTTCTCCGGCAACTTGTGCAACAACATCATCAAACTGTTCATTGAATGCAAGTGCTACTATTTCTCTAGCATGATTGTGTTCTTCCCATTCTACATATTGAGCACGTTGTTGCCAATCAGCATTGCGCCCGCAAATACTAAAGTTGGCAGTGCCTATTCTTTGTTCAATATGGTTACCAGTTTTTTCTGAATACTCGATTCTGTCAAGCTGGTCTTCTAAAAATTTATATTGCTCTTTTGATAGACTCCATGTGTTTCTACGTTGTTCTTGTGCACCAACAAACATGTGATTACCGCTACAATGATACACCCTACTAAATGTATTAGTGAGTGTTAAACCAATCTGTTCTAGTGTTTTAGGTCTATCGCTGCCTGTTACAATTATGCAGTGATGATTGCAAACAAAATCCAACATAAACTTTTCAAATTCGGGATCGATAGGTTTACGTGCATCTGTAAGTGTACCGTCTACATCAAAAAGGAACTTGGTCGTCATAATCGTCGTACTCCTTTACTTCTTGTGGGAACCATTTGTATAGCAAGTCCAAAGGCATGCTGTATTTTAAAGACTTAATCTTTTTGGTTTCATAATTGGGATTGTTTATGCCTGTTATAGTTGACGCTGTAATCTTACTGATATCAATAGTATCCGCAGTAATATCGCCTATGCTAACTGTGTATGTTGGTTCAAATGGTGCTTCGTTCAACATCCAGTCATCAAAGTCATCGTCGCCTTTGTCAGCTTTGTTATTAAAACTGTGTATGTTAATGTCTGTTATATCGTGCTTGTTTTGCATTTTTACCCCATGTTTCCGGAATTAATATTGCCTGCTAAAACTATTCTTTCTGCAGGTGTAGTGCTAACACTGTGCATCATCAATGAAGGAAATATTATAAGTCTTCCTTCTACAAGTTCAATATCAATTCCTTCTAAGTTCAAAGGACTGCTTTTTTCTGAACCTTTTAAGTAATACACAAAACTTAAATGTGCAGGTATATGATGATGAACATTCGTGCTTTGACCTTTTTTATATCTAGCTAGCCAAGCATCTCTTATAAACCAACTTTGTAAATGTTTTGCCCAAGGATGGTTATCTACGCACTCTACTACCATAGAAAGTAAATCGTTAAAAAGGTCTGTTTCTTGCCATATTTGATAGCTGCTCATATCTGCTTTTACATTACTAGTTTGATTTTGACTATCTGTAAATTCTTCACAATATTTTTTTACTTGTGTATTCCATACACTATTATCTGTGTCGTGTATCAGTATAGGTAAATCTACAGATATATTTTTATTTTGCATCTACAAACTCCGTATCTGTACTAAATGTTGTGAAGCCGCCTTCTTTAACAACTTGTAGTATTGTGTTTACACGACCTACAAGTTCATCTCTATGTGAGATAAGGAAGATATTTTTGTTACGCTCACGTTCTATCTTTTTAAGAACTCCTAACGCTGCATCTACTCCGTTAGTGTCCATGCCACTATCAATAAGTTCGTCAACAGCAAGAAAGTTCATTGGTGTATTCATACTTTCAAATACATCTCTAAACGCCCAACTTAACCCAAGTATGAGTCTATTGCGTTCTCCACGACTCAAGTTATCAAAGTCTAACTCTCTGCCAAGCTCGGTGATCTCCACAGTCAAGTCTGGTTGGAACTGTACTTCATGCGGCAAGCCTAGTTTAGTCAAATAATAAGCTAGTCTGCTGTTTAGGTATTGCAAGTTCTGTTCAATGATACGTTTTCGAATAAAACTGTCTTTGTTTGTTAGCAGTTTGTATAGGAAGTCTTGATGATCTTTGAGAACAGTTAAGTCATTCATATCTTGCCAAGTAATTTCTTGCACACCTGTTTCACGTAATGCATCAACTTGTTCTTGATAAGTGTCGGTATCTGATGCAATACGTTCAGCTTCTGTTTTTAAATTGTTAACAGTGTTTTGATGCTCGAGTGCTTCTTGCAGTTTATTATAATGTGTAACTGGCATCATACCTAGTTCGCCAAGTTCTACTAACGCATTTTGATATTCTATTTTAAGATCAGTATCGGTGTCAATGTGTAGTTGCGATTCACTGACTGCTTCTTGTTTTGTTTTAAGTATTTCCTCGTGTTTGCTGTCGTGTATACTTTGACCGCATGCGTAACATTCATGCTGTTGGGTTGCTATTAAATCTTTTTGTGCTTTCTCTAAACGCTTTTGTTCTCTAGTAATACTGTTTACTAGTTTTGTAATTTCTGTTTCTAATGTAGTTACTTGTGTTTTCTTTTCGAGGTAATCGTTTAGTAGTGCATGATTGTCAAGTTCACTTTGTATATCTATTTTTTCGAGGGTGTTGATTTGGTTCTTAATAACTTCGACATCAGTTGATTGTTTGTCTCGCCAGATTTTTTGTCTCCGCTCCAAATCACTAATACTTTTTTCAATCCTGGCATTTGCCTCTTCAATTGCATTAATTCTATATTCTTCTTGCTTGATTGCATCTTTTGTCAGCCTTTGCTGTTCCTTGAGTACTTCTGCTTTCTCACTAAGTTCTGTAATACCTAGTAGCTGTTCAATGATCGCTCGTTGATCATTTGCTCGCATACTGAGAAAAGGTTCGGTATATGTGTTAAGTGCAACAATGTGTTTGAACATATCGTGGCTCATACCAAATAGTTTTTCTATTTGTGCTTGAGTTTGACGGTTCTCACCTTGTGCTTCGTCATCATCGACGTTTTGTTCGTTGACATAGTATTTAAGCACATTAGGCTTTCTGCCTCGTTCGATGCGATATTTTACACCATCTTTTTCAAAATCCAGCGTAACCAACATACCTTTGCTGTTGGTTTTATTAACAAGATTATCTTTGCGGATGTTTGTGAGTGCGTTTCCATAGATAGCATAACTGAGTGCATTAATGATAGTGGTCTTACCAGTACCATTTCTACTTCCGTCGCCACCTAAGTCTAAGTTATTTCCTAGCACTAATGTTAGTCCATTGTCGTTAAAACGCACAGCTTGTGTAACGTTGCCGACACTCATGAAGTTCTTTACGGTTAAGTCATTTAATGTAATCATAGGGAGTTATATATATCTACTAGAATTTTCTTGTTTATCATTTCACTGTCTACAGCGTTTAAACTATTGTACACTATCTGGTCTACATTTTCAACCTCGATATCGTCTACAACTTTCCAATCCTGAGCATGTTCTTCCTTTTTGCTGGGGATCAACGCTATCTCTCTAACGTTGTACTGTTGGCTAAAAGTTTCTTTGATAAAACTTGCTTCTTCGTAACTGATGTTAATGTCTAGTGTAGCACGACAATAAGTGTGTTGATTTAGAATAACGTCAGGTTCGTCAATTAGTCTGCTAAGAGGAACAGTTCTGTATCTTGGGCCTGGGTAATCTATATACTCAGGTACACCATTCCATTCCAGTTTCATCATGCCTCTGTCGTCATCCCATGTGTCAGCATAGTTATGACCAAACGGGCTGCCCAAGTAGTGTACGTTGCCTTTGGCTTGACGTTTATGGAAGTGTCCACTAAACACATACTCGGGGCCTTGTAGATGTTGTGCATTGATGCCGCCATGATCTGGCATCTCAACCATTGCATTCATCTTAAAGAAAGGAAGTTCAAAGTGTCCAAACATATATCGACACTTTGTCTTTTGTAAGCCTTTCCATTCGTCGCCTACTAGCCAAGGAACAAGTGCAATATCGTCTTGCACCAACATATCCTCAACTAGTGTTACATTTTCAAACAGTCCTGCATATGGTAAACTGTTTAGATCACGTTTCTCACGATAGTATAGATCATGATTGCCCATAATCATATACACATGCTTGAATGCACGACTGAGTTTGCCTACATTTTCAACACTGTGATTGAGTGTACTAACATTTACGCTGGCTCTATGATGATGCCAATCGCCTAAGAATATGCAGGTTTCACAATCTTCGCTTTGTTCAATAAACCAATCAACAAAGTCGGCACAATCTCGATTGTGTTGTTTGCTGTTGTTTTTGTTGCCAAAGTGTATGTCTGTAAAACATGCGGCTTTACTAAAGAATGTCATGGTTCTCCGTTCAAAGAATGTCTACTTTGTACTTACATTAACTGATAATGTATGTGATGTCAACCTAAATGTTGAAGCCGTGTTCTTTGCGTTCTTTGTCTGCGGCTTCGTCCCACTTAGCACGTTCTGCCATTTCGTGTTCAATTTGGCGTGTCCAGCTAGGCATCTGACCATTTTCTTGTAGTAGGTCATCTCTGATGTTTTGATTACGCTTTTCCAAGTTCAACACTCTTGTAAAACTGTTTGTAACTGCGGCAGTATAATATGCAAACGGATTTTGACTTTTAAGTTCATTGAACTGTAGTCCAATTTGCGATAGCTGTAGCAGTGCATGACTACGCATTTCATCTACATATGTATAACCACGCCAGTTGCTGCGCATACTGTAACGTTCGCATAGTTTGATGTACATTTTTGCTAGGTTATTAGTAATAGTACCATGCTGTACATTAAAATGTCCGTTGTCGAACCCACCATCCCAGTGACTGCGGAGTACTTCTTTAAGTTCTCCGTTCACATAAGCATAGTGTTGAAAAGGAGGGAAGTTACATTTTGCATGATGATCTGCGGTAGTTTTAGGTTTGCTTTTTCTACCAGGCTCTAGTGGTACATGATCAAATGTCATCAAACGAAAAATAAGTGTGTTTTCTTCAATTGTATCTGGATCAATTTTATATGTAATCTGCTTGGGTTTCTGACTAGCTTTGCCGTTGTTGTCGTGCCAATCCCAATATGCTGTTTCATATGCTTGTAAACTTAGCTGATGAGCTCTGCTTTCTTTAGCTAATTGTATAAATTCAGGATTATGCACATCTGCAATGTCTTCGACAATTGTATCAAACCTATTATATTCGTTGTCCAGACTGCTACAAAAACTGAGTTTACTTTTGTGTATCTCTTTAAGCATGTCTTTGTTGTTTAAATATTTTTGTTTTTTCATAGTGTTTCCTTAAAATTAGTTATAGTATATGTTCGATAATTCAATTTGTCAATCAGTACGCACTTAATTCTGCTATAAATACATATATAGGAGAGTTTGATGAGATACACACATTTAACGGAAGATATAGCAACTGATATTGCTGTTTTTTACGGCGGCAGGTTTCAGCCTATGCATAAAGGTCATCATAAAGTTTATATGGATCTAGTAGAACAGTTTGGCTCCTCTAACGTATTTATCGCTACTATAATAGCCAAGAATGCAACTCCTGAAAAAGACCCATTCAGCTACGAAGAAAAAACAGGGCTTATGACAGAGATGTTTAATATACCTGCTAACCAGATTGTTAAGACCAGTCCTTATAGACCAGATGTAAGTTTAACAGGCAAAGACCCAAATAACACTGCTATTGTATTGGTATTCAGTGCCAAAGATGCAGGACGCTTAAAAGGCGGCAACTATCTCAGAGATTATACTCCTGGTGCTGAAATGGTACCCAGTGATCAAGCAGGATATATACTCGAAGTTCCGATACAAGAAGGTGGCATGAGTGCTACTGATTTTAGAAAAGCTATGAAAAATCAAAGTCTCAACGACAATCAAAAAATGATGAAGTTCAGAGAGTTTTTTGGAAGTATCAATGAAAACGTGTTTAATTTTATTAAGGATAAACTAAATGGCAGTGCTAGCTGAAAACAAAACTAGATTAATGTTGCCCAAAGGTGCAGTTGGTTACTATGATAGTCCTTTATTGGCTCCGTTGCGAACTGCTAGCGGTGCAGGACTTGGTATAGTATTTCCTTATCAGCCTGATATCACATATAGTCAAAGTGTAAATTATAGTCCTTACGACTTAACACACACCAATTATACATACAATGCTTATAGAAACACACCATCTCCTGGTATACAACTTATGGCACAATTTGCTAGTGTCACACAAGAAGAAGCTGAATATACCCTAGCTGTACTACATTTTTTTAGAAGTGTGACAAAAATGTTTAGCGGCAGAGGCGACATAGGTAATGTACCTGTAGCAGGCACGCCACCTCCTGTTTTAAGATTTAGTAGTTTCGGATCGCAAGTATTAGGTGCACCACAAGCAATAAGTAGTACGTCTGGAATTAGAGTTGTTATTTCAAATTTTAGTACTACATTTGATAGTAATGTAGATCTCAAAGATGTAAACGGACAACAGATTCCCACAGTTATGAGCTTTGCAATTGATCTTATGGTTCAGAACACACCCGATAGGCAGAAGAATGAATATAGTACTGGACAATTTATTAATGGTAATGCATACACAGGAGGGTTTATCTAATGGCAACTCCTAAGTATAGACAAAGTAGTAATTATGCAAATACTGCTGTGAATAGAAAGTATTTGGAATTATATAATCCTACTGTTACTTCTAAGAATTTAAACTCAGCAAAACGAAAGCTAGTTATACAGCAAAAATATAATAGACGTCCTGACTTACTTGCACACGATTTATACGGTAATAGTAGACTATGGTGGATATTTGTACACTACAATAGAGATGCAATCAAAGACCCGATAATGGACTTTACCAGTGGAAAGATAATTGAAGTACCAAAAACATTCAATCCTTCGGGAGTTAATTAATGGCCGCAACAAATTTCTACGAAGAAAATATACTCAACAAATTTGCCAATTACACATATAATTGGAAGATTCACATGGTGCATCCTGCAGCAGCTACTAAATTTGATGATAATATAAAAGCAGGTCGTACTATTGTATTAGCTGACAGCGGAGTTGAAACTGAAATCAATATCGAAAGCGTTGAGCAGAATATGGTACTGGCATTCTCAAAAGCAGATAGAAATAGTGTAGCTAACCAATTTAATATCCGTCTAGTAGAACCTGGTGGTGTTACACTGTTTAATAGAATACTATTTGCTGCTAGAAAGTTAGATATTGAAAATCACCTAAAAGCAACATACTTGTTAGAACTTAACTTTAAAGGATATACTGACGATGGTGTAGCTGTTAGTAATATAATAGGACCATATTATTACAGTTGTATATTAACAGATTTAACTTTAGACTACAGAGACGGCGGGACTACGTATGTTGGGAATTTTATCGAAGTAGAAAATGATGCATACAGTAAAGTTAGTTTGCATTTGCCATCAGATATAGATGTAGAAGCTAGTACATATGGTGATTTTTTAAACGCATTTCAAGAAAAAGTCCAACAACAAGAATTACACAGAGTAAGTTCTAGTACTTCTCAGATTTTTCCTAATAGATATGAATTTGTATTAGATCAAGAAGTTAGCCATTGGGGAGATTGGGAATTTGGCGCTACACAAGGCATAGACGATCAGACAGGCACTAGAGCAATAAGTGTCAGTGGTAACGGAACACTAAAATTTAATTTTCCACAAGGTACAAGTATTGTTGCAGCACTTGCTACTGCATTATATCAAACGACAGAATTTCAAAAGCTGCCTATATTCGACGGTAGTAGTGGTAAACAAAATCCTGAAGACGGACAAGCTCGGCCTGAAAAATTATCAAAACTTTCCAGCTGGATGAAACTTGCAACAGATGTTGCGTATCAGAACTATGATCCGTTACGTAAGCATTATCAAAAATTTATAAAGTATACAGTAGGACAATATATTACCCCAGAACTTATACACGATCCGGTGAGTTATCTAGAACTTTATAAAACCAAAACACTACAACAAGAAAGACTCAAAAACATTGTGCGCAATGGGCTGTTGAGGAAAAAATTCGACTACACTTATACAGGTTTAAACACTGAAGTATTAAACCTAGATATACAACTTAACAATACCTACTATCAATTACAAGCATTAAACCACGGTGCTTTGCAATACAGCGATCAACTGTTTGCAAAAATAAATTC
>Ga0209137_1004146_pt1 | contig 11696 bp, 15 predicted proteins | sample SaaInl5LU_22_DNA_FD_184642 | JGI IMG/M metagenome (GOLD analysis project Ga0209137, IMG submission 184642) | Marine microbial communities from expanding oxygen minimum zones in the Saanich Inlet - ESP_105LU_22_DNA (SPAdes) (version 2) | ecosystem: Environmental > Aquatic > Marine > Intertidal...
CCATCTGCACCTACAGCGCCTTGAGCACCAGTTGCACCTTTAGCACCGTCTGTGCCTTGAGCACCTTGAGCACCGTCGGCACCTGCAGCACCTTGAGCACCTGTAGCACCTTTAGCACCTGCAGCGCCTTGAGCACCATTAATACCAGAAGTACCTGACGTACCGTCTACCCCAGGTGTATCGTTTTGACCGGTTGTTGCACCGCCAAAAGCATCAATATTATATGTGATAGTTTGACCTACATAAAACTCATGAGCAATCTCAATTGGAGAATAAGAGTTATCTTCATAGGCTACGAAAACTGCAGTAAAGTCGTTATCATTGTCATCGCCACCGTTAGATTCTGCATTGATTCTAGACCATCCGATCACGCGATAGATTGCGTATTCATGTGGATTATCAACGTTCGTAATTGTTAGGATCGTGCCGACTTCATAACCTGGTGCAAATCTTCTTTCAAGATGATTTTCTAACAATACGTTTCTAGTATTGTTCTGATCCAGGTTATAAAATTTAATTGTTGTGACTTGAGTTGGATCGCTCGAGTCAAAAGTCATTGACTTTAGAGCTGGGTTCGAACCATTAACGGCTGAAACATTGTATCTAATATACGGTAGGCCTGAAACTGCGTAAGCTGTGCCTGACCCAGTTGGACCATTGCCAGAAGTACCGTTTGACCCTGAAGTACCATTTGATCCGCTTGTACCGTTACCACCTGTGATCGATGAACCTGTCACCGAGCCCACTTGTAGAAGAGGTAGAACGTATGTTTTAGCTGATGGGTAATAGTTTGAATACGTAATTGTTACTTGTACGTAGATTGCGCCATTGGCTAGTTTGGCAGACTGTTGAGCTGTAACATCAAATGAGATGCGACCCTGTGTGGCTGAAGCAGGTTGACCTAGTGTCAACATGTCAGTTACACCTGAAATAACAGGGTTTGAGTACTGATACATCTTTTGACCCAGTGAATTATACAGCGAAACTGTAATAGAATCTGCATCAGCAGCATTCAACTGGTTATTGATGTAATCTTTGTACAGGATCAGTTCAATGGTCTGCGCTTGGCCGGCTTGAACCGACAAAGCAGCGCCAATGTACGCCATTATGTCGTCTTTGGAAACGTAAGGCATGTCTATGCTATCCTTATTTTAAGTTTCTTTATATATCGAGTTTATTTGGCGAAATCCCTTGTCAAACTCGAATATAATATGCTCTTGGCCACCGGATAAATTGCGTCCTCGAACGGATATTCTGTTGTGTAATCAATTCTGGCAAATAGTTCGTTACCTTCGGTACACAATCTATCGTGTAAATTTGATATGCTACCATCAGTCCACTCGAAAGATTCGACTAGTTCCATTTTGAAACTTCTCCAATCTTCGCCCATGGTCTTTGGTTTATCGAAAGAATAAACGTATACTTGCTTTTTGTTGTGGATCATGGCCACAAATCCCTTATTGATAAAAACTTGCTTCTTAGGGACCCATGTCATTTTGATCATTGGCTCAATTTCTCGCCAAACCAATCTAGCGTCCATGTAAACGTCTTCGAAAATATCAATGGCTTCGTTGCAAATTCGGTGTAGAACTTCCATCTGCTCAGAAATGCATTCATCAGGTCTTTCGTAAATGATTCTAAAGTTGACAAAGTCAATATCTTTAGCTATCATCATTTTGTCATCAAGAGTTTCTTTTTCGTATTTGAAGCGATATAGAAAATCTAATTGATATTCAAGCTCTTCAATAACTGGCCAGATCAAACCTCTCTGGACAAATCCCCTTAAGCGTTTGACTTTGGCCAATAAAACATATTGTTTGAATTCATAGTCCATTGGCCCGGACGAAAACCATTCTTGATCGAATTCCCTCATACGTTATATATCGACTGAAGGCCCCTAAGGTCTCATTAGAGACAGATTATATTACCAAATCTTTTTTTCGACTACTGTTTGTTTCCAAAGATCAAACCATTTACCTTCTGATTGCTTCATAATATGGCGAGGTTGAGCTTCAATGATTCGAGGAATCATTTGTACATCTTCGGCATCTGGCAACTTACGATCATGTTTAAGCGCCATCATATAAAAGTAGAGGTGACGAGTAGTACCATCAAAAGTCTCCATTACTTCTTGAACGTACTCTCTAGTAAAATCAAACTCAGTTGCTAAAGCGTCAGCTAATTGCATCAACAAACGATTCTCGGCCTCGAGGTGTTTTTCCTGCATTGTGCTTTTACGCTTGTGCAACTTCTTTCTCTCGTACTGTAAACGATCGTTGATGGTATCTCGGGTTGAGCGAATGTATTTCTCTTCGATCTCTTGAGCTTTGACTTCAAAGATCTTATCTTCTAAGTAGGCTTGTTGCCAAAGCGGATCGCATTCGAACTCACCGAACTCAATGCGTTGCAACAGCTCAGAGCGAATCTTTGAAAGATGTTGAGGCTTAAGTTTGAAAGGCGTGTGGAAGCGTCTCCACCAAGTAAACATTCTATTGCTCATTGATCAATTCTTGAATATCGCTCCATGCTAATTCGGCTTCGTGTGCTTCTGATCCTCCGTCTTCGATCTCCATTTCCATTAGATCTAAAAAGCCATCGATCTCATCACGAAGATGTGGATATTTTTGCTTAAGTGCGTAAGCTGATTTGAATACTTCTGATGCTGTCATTATTTCCAAGCGTTTTGTTTGTTATCGTAATCGTACCAATATTCCTTTTGAGTGCGCCAATGGACTTTGCTTGGCGCAAACTCGTTTTCAATCTCTTCGATGCGGGACTCTTTGGCCCAACCAGCAATACGACTTTCGTGCGAATCAATCGTTGAACCGTATTGTGAAGTCGCCCAGTCCCAAACATTTGGGACAATCACATCGTAGCGAAGCACCTTTTCGCCAAGTGCTGGGCTTTCCCCGTAGTCAATGTCTTGCATTTCCATATTAGAAGTTGTAATCGTAAAACTTGCGAGGGCTATCACTGATACGTTTCCAATCGTATCTACCAATAGTCATCTTGACCTCGATGATATCACCTTGCTCTTCAAAGATCCATTCTTGAGAGCGGTTGTTTGTGCAATGGGCAGAGAAACCTCCAGGAATAAAGTCCATTTTAGTCTTGTTCTCAATCGCTACAACAGGTTGAACGTAAAGAATAGTCTTAGACTTGATGCCAACGATCTTACCGATCGGATTAACGTCTGAGTAAAGAACTTCATTGATGTACTTACCAATCATGTCCTCTGTTGCTGTGAAACCACGTCTTGCCATTTGTTTATCTTTTAATTATAGTACTAATATACAAAATTCCGGTGACATAAAAAAATGTTTGCGAAACTTTTTTTAGCAAATTTGTCGTTGACCTGTAAATGGCCCGATCTTAAAACAGCTTGCATTATTAGCAACGATGTTATCGGCCTGCTCTTTGGTCAAACCTGTGGTGCATGCACCGTTGGCAGTATTACGCACCTGCCAGTACTGAAAGTATTCAATGTTTTCCATATCTCTATTAGTTATACTGCCAATATACAAAATAAATTTGACATGGAAAAATGTTTGCGAAACTTTTTTGCAAAAAAAAGCCCACCGAAGTGGGCTTAGGGTCTCGGAATATCTCATCCGAGGATGGTTATTGCAAAAGTATATATCACTTTGATTTCGTAGTCTTAAACCTTGCTTCTGCTTTTTCTACGTTTTGTAGAGCCTCACGGTTGCAAGTCAATCCCCACTGAACAATGAACCAACTCATTTCTTTTTCAGCCAATTTCTTGGTCATATCCAATTCGTTGCGAAGTAGTTCAACGCCCCAATTCATGAAATCTCTTTCTTGATCTTCGGTCGTTACATAACGCAAATACCATTTAGAGTCTGACTTCACATCTTCGTAAGTCTTACCAAATGGCAATAGTTGGCGATTGACCAGCTTAAGAAATACCTCTTGCTGTTTTTCCTGCCTTTTCATTAGTTAATAATTAATTCTGATTTGTAAATGGCACCGTTGTCCTCTAAGAAAATAAAAGTATCGATGTCCAATGAGATCATAATAGTCCCCTTCTGTTGAGACTCAAAGTACTCGATCTGCATTTGGTTTGCTCGATCGATGTCGGCAATCATTCCGTTTAGGAAGATCACATTATTAGTATCTATGTAAATATAGACTTTCATTATGAGTAGATCTTAGTGTAGCAGTTCAAACAAAGTTGACCAGCACCTTCAACGTAGTAATTGCGTGTTACGATCGGTTGATCGATGGTGTAGGCTGTTTTATCGCCACAAGAGACGCATGTCTCATAAACTGTAGGTTCTGCACTATTGCTTAGCATAACATATTGTATTAATGGTGACCCGTACGAGATTCGAACTCGTGATCTTCTCCGTGAAAGGGAGATGTCCTAAACCGCTAGACGAACGGGCCATTTACTAATTATACTAGTAGATTGCTAAAATGTTTCACCATTTACCTAAAGGACATTTAGAATTTGTTGCTAATACCTTTGATCTGAGATGACAACCACATCCTTTAACCAAAGCTCCGGTCTTGATGTGTTTACCTAATTTATTAGGATCGCAGATTGAAGAAGTTCGCATCTCGCAATCATTGCAAGTCAAAAGTCTAGCTTCTGCTCTAGTCTGAACTTCAGGCTCTAATTCACTAAAGTTCTTAATGATCAATCGACCCCAACCCTCTAAGATGTCTTTAATATTTGCCATAGTCTTAAAAAAAACAACCCCGATGAATCTTACGACTCTTCGGGGTTTGTTTGCCACATTAGCTCCACTTTGTTTTTAGAGAGAACAAAGAAACTCTTGTGGAGAATAACGGAGTCGAACCGTTGACCTACTGCGTGCAAGGCAGTCGCTCTAGCCAGCTGAGCTAATCCCCCATCTATCCGTTCTATTTAGGTGGATAAGACCCGTCGTAGCCTATATATTACGAACATCTGACTGCGTTAAAGTTAAAAATAGTAATTGGTAGGATTCCTGACTACCTACAAACCTTGGATCTACCCCCTTTCACCCATAATCCAACAGAGTAGCTAATTCTGTTGTTGATGATTAGCTGGATTGACTACCAGCACCCGCTGCAAAGATCATCAAGTATAACTTGGCGGGACCCCAGTGACCGAAAGGTTGCGCATTCTACCTCGCGGTTTGAGTGGTTTTAACTCATAGATCTGTGTTACCGTTCTCAATGGCTTTTCAGCCACTTTGCCCGTACCTTAGTTGCTCTTAACAACTTATTCGGTCACATTTACTATTTTTGAGCGAAAGACCGGGCTCGAACCGGCGACCCTGACCTTGGCAAGGTCATGCTCTACCAACTGAGCTACTTTCGCGTTGGTTTTATTTATACGATATAGACTATCGAATGTTTCAAAAAAGGTGCACTCTAAGCGCGCTGTTCTAATGGGAAGCGGAGTGCACATGTTTAAGTTAGATGGCAGAAGATTGCGTCTCCCATTTCTACTTCTGAATATGCTGATTAAGTTAACATCACAGCAGGAATTTCATTTTCGTCTAAGTACCATCTCTGAGCCTCTTGTCGGACTCGAACCAACGACCGTCGGTTTACAAAACCGATGCTCTACCAACTGAGCTAAAGAGGCATTTAGGAAGGTTTTCAACAGACGCTTATTCGGTTAGCGTACTTCCAACTGCCGGCTTTTCCCGAAAGTCAACCACAATAAGTGCACTTACGTGGATTTTTAGGCTAGACTCAGTATTATTGAGCTACTTCTTCTGTAGATTCAACAACGTCAGCTTCTGCTTCAACGTGGCCAGGACCTGGCACCTCGTCTTCAGTAGGAAGCACAACTTCTGTGTTGTTGTCTTCAACAGGAGCAGCCTCTTCGTTACATGCTACTGCAGCAAAAGCTAGAGCAGCAAACAAAAGAACTTTCTTCATGTCTTTTCGTTTTAAGGTTAAAATCTGAAAGTAATCTTCAGTAAGATCATGCTTTCATTGCGGAGGCGGTAGGATTCGAACCTACGGACCTGTTACAGTCAACAGTTTTCAAGACTGCCGCGATCGACCACTCTGCCACGCCTCCTTGCGCTATTTTTAAGGAATAGTCAAACCTTTATTGGAGCCAATATGTCAAAGAACAAGTGTTTTGTACACGTCTGGGTTGTGCGGATGAAAGGAATCGAACCTTCACTCTATCACTAGAACCAGATCCTAAGTCTGGCGCGTCTACCAATTTCGCCACATCCGCATAAAAAAGGGAGTCTGTAACCAGGGTCTCCCGTCTTTGTGTAACCAAAAAACAAAGAACAATTTTGTTATGCTATTTATACACCTTACTAAAATCAATGTTTCATTTGATGTAAAATATTTTAGTGAACCGGAAAGGATTCGAACCTTTGACCCTCTGCTTAGAAGGCAGATGCTCTATCCAACTGAGCTACCGGTCCATGATGAACTCTTTGCTTTTGATTACCGTAAGTAAAGAACGTTTGCTTGTTGCTCTATTTATACTCGATAGCTAGAGTTTGTTTCACTTACTCAGCAGAAACTTTCTTGGTCTCGTTGATCTTTTGAAAGTCGTACTTTTTGATGTACTCGTTCAAAGCACGACCCTGTGAAGAAGCAGTTGAGAAAGATTTGTAGTCCTCGACGGAAACACCTTCGTAAACGTAAGTTGCGTGGTCGAAGTGGACAGTCAAGATCTTGTGCTCGTAGTTATATGAGCTTGACTTGACAGTCGATGAGTTATAATGATTTGTCTGTGTAACTACCATTTCAGTTTGCTTTAGATGACTGTTATACACGCTCTGGTGTGTTTGTTTCAAAAAGAAATAAAGTTAGTAAGGTTTGAAACTAAGCTGCCCAGGTAAGCATAAAAGACTTGGGTTGCAGGTCCAGGGGTAAGATTAGCCCCTCAAGTTGTCAATGTTTTGGACCTCGACGTATAGGTTACCATCCAGCCTTGATTTCAATTCTTGCATCGCCAATAACAACTGTTGGTTAGACTGTACAATAGGAGACTGATCTGATGTAGCTTCACCTTCTCCAGCCTTTGGTTTAGTTAGACCAACCGCATTCGTGACTGCTGTAATCGTGTTACCTAGAGACTCGCTCAATGTTGTGTTATCAGTTGTCATTGTATGGACTGCATCAGCTAGCGCTTCAAGCGTTTCGACTAGAAGTTCTTTCATTGAATCAATAGCATCAGAACCGCCTGATTTAGCGAGATTATCAAGGGCCATGAACATCTCCTTAGTAGCTGTCATACCCTCAATATTGATTTCATTACTTGCCTTTGAAAGATTTGTATATGCAGTTGCAATCTTCGTCAAGTCTCTGGCTTGAGTAGAGAAATCGTATTCATTCAGATTTTCAAGGAATGTCTTTGCTTTTTCAAGGGCTACTTGATTAATCATTGCGATGGCTCCAAAAGCAACGCCGACATCTGCCAATGGTTTGGCTAGAGCTTGAATCTTAGGAGCATTATTAGCCAATAGGACTAGAATGTCAGCAGCACTCTTAGATTCTTCAGCGCCAAAAAGACTAGCAGCCCAATCGATAACACCAGTAACTAAATTACCTATAGCTCCACCAATACCAGAAACAACACTAGCACCTGTCACAGCGCCAGCAAAAAGAGCATATGCGCCACCGATCTCTAATAATGCAACTGCTATACCACCAGCCTTATCAGTTGGAATTTGTTCAGAAAAGTATTTAACGAAATCTACGATAGCGTAGAACGGTTGCATTACGGAATCCGAAATCATCTTAGCAACTGCTACTGGATTTTCCGGGGCTAAAGAATCAAAGGCCCATAAAGCCCCACCCATAGCGCCTAACATAGCAACAATACCAAGAGAACCCACTAAGATGCCTTGTAAACCTACCTTACTAAGGACAAACGCCGGAATGGCCATTAATGTAGCTGCGGCGGCCATATGAAGAATATACTCGATAGGTGGTAGAGCTGGAAGATTTGCAGTATCAATACCCATCTTTTCGGTTGTCCAAGCCCAAACTTTGATTGCTAGGGCAAAACCGCCGATCATTAATGGAAGTGCAGCTGCTGCTAATAAGATTGTTCCAAGAGTTAATTCTTCAGCAACCGTTGCGATTAACGCAAACGAACCAGCAGCAATAAGAGCCATGAAACCAAACTTAAGCAACCATGTGCCTTCTGGCATTGGCGCAAAAGTATCTGGGGCCATTAGATTCCAAAGTTGTAAGCCAGCTGCCATACTACCTATTATAAGAGGGAATGCAACTGCGACTGCGCCCATAACTGCAAGTAGTTTGATAGGATTACTAGCAATAGGAGCAATGGCTTCAGCTATTAACTTAAATGAATAAGCCATTGGTACCATCGCAAGAGCAACTAGCGCTGCAATACCAATTTGTTGCAGTGAAATATCAGTAGGAATTAACTTAAGCATATAAGTGGTACCAACTACGATAGCAGCCATACCGATCATAGCTAAACCTGCAGCACCCACTGCTGCAAACATACCTCCAATATCTGTTCCGCTTTTACCTAATTCCATGCCCTCAAATCCAACGTTCGTACTACTTTGCATACCTGAAATAGCTTGAAGCACTTGAGTAAATGCCCATGCCATAGGAATCATAGCAATAGAAACTAAAAGACCAATACCAGCTTTTACTATAAGTGCAGGATCTGGGTCAATTAGGCTTAGAATTTTACTTGTCATAACGACAACGGCCGACATACCAAGCATTGCAATTGCACCAGCACCAACAGCACCGATCATACCCATGATATCAGCACCGCCCATAGAAACAGTAGCATCTGCACCGCCGGATGATATTCCAGCAGAAGTTGTCTTAGTAATACCACTTAGCGTTCTAATAATCTCAGTAAATGGGGTTGCCATCAGATATAAGACACCCACTGTAGCTAGTGCTACACCAAACTTCATTAACATCTCAACCGGAGTACCAACATTGATCATACCGATTAAAGTAGCCGAAGCCACGACAGCACCGGTCATAGCAATCATTGTTGCGGCAACACCAGCGCCAACACCGGCAATCTTGCCAAATTCACCCAAGTCCTTAAAGGCAAAACCAAACGGGCTAGTACCTTTATCTTTTCTGGTAGTGTTTTCGGCAATCGTCAAAAGAATCTTATTCTGAACAGTCAATAGTTCTTCGACTCGGCCCATAGTAGCAGCAGTCGTAGAAACACCAGAAACAACCTCGGCCATTTGGGCTGAGTTTGATTCAGAAATTTTAGCTACTTTGTCTAGGATGCTGTTCGTTAGCTGTGAGGCTTGGAACATTTTACCAAAATTGGCCGAATTAGATGATGGCATTTAGCTATTGTGGGCTGTTTTTGAGCTGCGGGTTTTATTACGCTTGTCTAGCTGTATCTATATATCAAAAGCAGGGAGTCTCCTCCCTGCTCTTAGATTACATTTTAGGCATCTTTGGAGCACTCATCTTAGGCACCGACATTTTTGGAACGCTCGGTTGCTTAAACTTAGAGTACTGGCCAGTGGCCTCGTTTTGTTTATCGTTTGCTTCCTTCTCAGCCTTTAAGTGATCAGTTAGATCTTTAATCAGATAATGGTACTCATAATAGTCCATATTATCCAATTCCGAAGGCTGTAAGTGCAATTTAAGATAGACGTAGAACTTTGTCTTAAAGAAGTTCTGCAGTGATATCTTGAACAATGAATAGAGATTTGAGACCGTCACGAAACCCAATTGGGACCTCCTCCGTAGCGTCCCCGATGGTAACCATCATTGTTGGTTTAATACCGACTTTCATTTGCTCTGCTAACTTGTAAATCAAAGAGTATTTTCTGTGATCCCATCCATTCATCTCAACTTCAACTTCAAACATTTTAGCTTGAGTAAAGTTTCTCCAGTCAGTTACGATGTAAGGCATAACTTGTAATAAAGACTGGTCGATGTTTAGACCCTTCGTTTGTCTATCTTTGATATATTTAGTTACTTCTTCCATGATACCAATTGAAGGCGGTCTCATTTCGATTGTACCAAAGCTCTTGGTCTTGATCACATAAGATCTAGTTTCTTCGTCGTAATAACGCTGAACCTCATCTGGAATCTCAAAGTATTGGAAGTATTCTCTTTTGATTTCTACATCGTGCTTCTTACCGTCTTTTGTTTGGTGTGAAACTCTTAGTACGCTTTCAGGTTCTGGAAAAGTCAAGTCTCTGATTGACAATAGCAAAAAGAATCTATCCTCTTCTAAAATATCTTTAGCGGCAAACTTACCAGTCTTTGAAGAGACTTGAGAACAAGCCTTTACAATTGCGTTTAGTTTCTCATCGATGTCAAGCATATTGCCTTCATCAAGAGTTGAAAAGTGTCTGATCTCTGCAACTTTTGCAGATCTGATCATAATTTTAGCATCCGCTGGGTAAAAAGCACCCCGCGAAGGCAATTCTGCGATGTCAACGTCGATCCAGCCTAAAAGGTCTCTACCTGATTGAACATCGTTTGTGAATCTTGCCATTGAAGCTTTACCAAGACCCTTGGATTTGATTTCCTCTTGGATCGAGTTTGCTTCAACTTCTTCTACCATTTTTTGGTAGTCGTTTTGTTCTTCACTCATAATTATTTGTTTTTAAGTTGCTTTAACTTGGATTTGTTGAATGATTTTTGATCTTCAGATCTATTATCGATCTCATCTCTAATTAGATCTCTAATAAAGGCACTCATCGAAATTGGACGAGCTCCGTTTTCAATAGCCTCATTCAAAATGATTCTGTTTAGAACAGCAACTTCGTCTTCCGATAGAAGAACCTGTAACTTTTTAGTTAATTTGGAGTCACTCATTGTTATTATAATGATAAGATATTACATTTTGAATTGAGTTAAAAAAGGGAGCAGACTTAGGAGCCTGCTCCTTTTTGTAAACTTATTTGAAGGTTAGACAATGTCTTCTTTCCAAGAATCGACTCTCCAAGTAACTGATAGTTCCTGTGGATCTGCTGATTCGTAATCACCGCCTTCTAGGAATGGTAGTGATGAAGAGATGAATGCGTCTTCAAGTGTGATGGTTCTAAAGATGTCACCAGCTCTGTTGAATTGTGTAACAATAATAGTACCAACGTAGTCTTTCTTAAGACCCATCGCACCAGTGGCTGGATTGTAGATTAAATCTCTCCACTGTCTTAGAGTCTTGTATACGTATGCTTCGTTTGCTTCGTTAAGGTTCAGCGTAAAATCGATAGCCACGTCAAGTGAAGTACCGTCTGGCATAGAAGCGAAAGATCTAGTAACAAACTTGAACTTCTGTTCTTGAGTACCGATTTCCTTGTTAATTTCAAGACCTGAAATCGACTTAACGTGCTGAAGAAGCATGTTAGCACCTTGAACACCAGCTGGTGGAAGGATTGTTACCTCGAATAGGTTCTGTTGAACAGGTTCGAAGTTTCTACCTCTTCTGCTAGTTTGATCGTTTGAATAATGTGGTAATGGCATTTCTTCTGTAGCTTTTTTTATATATCCGTTTAGCTGAAGTTACCAGAAGCGATTTCACCAGTGTTTAGGATTGTAGTTCTGTGAACCACGATCTCTAGACCCTTAACCGGCTCAACGTAAGTATCGATGATACCCATGTTGGCGTCAATCACGTCATTAGTATTGTTTGATGTATCCATAACGTTTTTATAGTCGTAGATACCAAAGTCAGCTTTAACTGATTCCATGAATGAATCAGCAAGTGTCTTGATTTCAAGTCT
>Ga0209137_1004149_pt1 | contig 11689 bp, 14 predicted proteins | sample SaaInl5LU_22_DNA_FD_184642 | JGI IMG/M metagenome (GOLD analysis project Ga0209137, IMG submission 184642) | Marine microbial communities from expanding oxygen minimum zones in the Saanich Inlet - ESP_105LU_22_DNA (SPAdes) (version 2) | ecosystem: Environmental > Aquatic > Marine > Intertidal...
CATTGTATTTTTCTATGGCATTAATTGGAAATACCAATTAAAAAAAGAGCCCTTTAGGGCTCTTTAGTTCGAACGGCGTATAGCCTGTCCCCGTTTAGAATTTAACAGTAATGCCTACTGTTGCATTCTTGTCACCAGCATTTTTAAAGTTAATATCACGTGTTTCTGACACGCTTAGTTTAACTGCCATTGCTGGAGTTACTGCATAGCTTGCGCCAACTTCTAAGTATGAGTCGTTACGAGCAAAGTCTAGTACATCATTTGATGTTGACTTCCATGCGTAACCAACTTCTGCATATGGAGTTAACGCACCGATTGTATGTGCTACACCAACATATGGAGTTGCAACAAGTGTACGAGTGTCAGCAGTATAGCTGTCACCAAATGTAAACTCTGCACTTGCACCTGCATATACAGGACCTGTTACTTCAACTTCTTTACCAGCCTTTAGTGCATAGTTGTCTACTGCGCCATTGCGGCTCCAGGTAGCAGTTACATCAACTGGTGCTGTTGTTACGCTAACAGCAAATTCAGTTGCGCCGGTTTCTGGTGCTTTGACGCTAATAGAATATGCGTCTGTTTGTGCAGTTAGTTTTACTGCTGTATTATCAAAGTCACCGGCTGTTGCGGCTGTGCTAATCATTGCCGCAGCGGCAACCATCATCATTGTAGTAGTATTCATTTTAGTTAGTTTCCTTTTTCTGTCTTATTGACAATTTACTTATCATCTCAGTGTTTCTACTAAGATAAACGTGGTTAGTGAAAAAGAGAGCAGCCTAAGCTGCCCTCTCTGCTATGTTTGTTAACAAGGTCTAACTACCCCGTAGCTGCCCTTAGGCTGCTAATGCTATATTTGCGTTTGCAATTATAAAGTTTGTTCGCGGTACGGCGCTTACATCCCGGTAACTCCACTCTTCTACTAATCCGCCTGTCGATCCTAGTTCAGCCCCATCAAAGATACACTGCCAACCTCAAATAGGAGATTTCGTTGGCCATGCCCAGAACAATGTTCCTTTTTAAACAGTGTATCTATGGTGGAGCTGCCGGGTACCGCCCCCGGGTCCAGCTCGTCGTTTGAATTGCTTCAACGTTACAAGTATATTTATAACACGTTTAGTTAAACATGTCAAGTTCTTTTTCTGCTTTAGACTCTTCTTTTTCTTCTTCTGGTCGAATTGGTTCTAGCCATGTGTCTGCAATATATGCCTTAGGGCTTGGACCGAATTGAATTTCAATATCATTGCCTTCGATCCACCAGAAGTGGTCGTGTACTAAACAAGTGCAGGTCATTCCGTATGCTTCGAACTGTTCGCCTTCTTTGAACTTACCAATATACTCTACTACCTTTACAACTCGTCCAATGTTCTCCGGACGCACTGAATAGATAATACGAGCATAGTCACCTTGTTTACACTTCATCTTTTTTAGCCTTGCTTGCTTCGTATTTCATTACCAGTGCTGTTACATCTTCTACTTTACAAAGCCAGCCGCCTTCGTTTACAATAAACACATCGCCTGGTCTGTATAGCGCATAATCTTTCTTAGTACCATCTCGTTTGATACCCATAACTTCACCGGGCCAATCGCCTACAACTCTAAAGTTGTCGCCTGCTTGGTCTATATTATAATCAGTCCACATCATATCGTTTCTAACTTTCTTGCTTTTGAAAACCGTAGTGCAAATAGTGTTGCGTATCTGTCGTCTTCTATATCTACATATACATCAACTCGTTTGTATATATCGCCTGGCAGTGACTGACTATTGCTTCTAAGTAGTACAACAGCACACCAATCTTGTTGTAGTTCTTTGAACAGCTCATCGCCCAGTTCTCTCCGGATCCAGAGCTGTTCCATGTCACCTTCGTGGGTCCATTTCATTTCGCAGGTGCCTACATAGAATCTCATTCTAAGATATCTACAATAGTAGTTGCAAGCTGACGGAACCATTCTTCGTCATGACCACGAGTAGTTTCTGCGGCTGTACCAATACGGATGCCACTGGTCTCTACAAAGCTGCGAGGATCATTAGGAACACCGTTCTTGTTAACTGTGATGCCGTTTGCTTCCAACAAGTCCGCTGCTTCACGACCACTGTGCTTGCTCTTGCTCAAGTCCATAAGGATAATGTGACTATCAGTTCCGCCTGTTTGCACACTAAAGCCTTCGTTAATAAACACGTCACACATTGCTTGTGCGTTACGTACAACAGCTTGTGTGTAGTCTTTGAACTCTTGTGTATCAGCTTCAATAAAGCACTGTGCTTTGGCTGCAATGATATGCATCAATGGACCGCCTTGTGTGCCCGGAAAAATTGCACTATTAATCTGTTTGGTCAATCCTTCGCTATTCCATAGGATAATACCGCCTCGTGGTCCACGCAAGGTTTTATGTGTAGTTGATGTAACTACATCTGCATATGGTACAGGGTTAGGATATGATCCACCTGCAATAAGACCACTGTAGTGTGCCATATCAACTACAAGGAAAGCATCTACACTGTCTGCAATCTCACGGAACCTTGCCCAGTCAATTACTCTAGGATAAGCACTAGCGCCTGCTACAATAACATGCGGCTGCACATCAAACGCCTGTGCTTGAATAGCATCGTAGTCTAAGTATCCATTAGCATCTACACCATAAGCATAGCAGTCGTATACTTTGCCCGAGATGTTAGGCTTGCTGCCGTGTGATAAGTGTCCGCCGCTTGCTAAGTCCATGCCTAACAAACGATCACCTGGTTGCATCAGTGCTTGATATACTGCTGTGTTTGCATTAGCACCACAATGAGGTTGTACGTTTGCAAACTTTGCTCCGTACAAGTTACATAACATATCAATAGCAAGTTGCTCAACTTCGTCCATGTTTCTACAACCGTTATAGTAACGCTTGCCAGGATATCCTTCAGCATACTTATTGGTAAAGATGCTGCCAGCAAGTTCCATAACAGCATCACTTGCAAAGTTTTCACTTGCAATTAGTTCCACTGTTGATGCTTGTCGAATACCTTCATTCAACAATATATTTTTAATTCTATCATCCATTAGATTGCCTTTTTAATTAAATTAACAACAGTCTTCGCTGTTGACGGACTAAGTGTCCATCCCAAATGTCCATGTCCTACATGATAAAACACTTTAGGATTACGATCGCTTTGCTTTACAATGGGCATCATATTAGGAGTCATTGGACGCAAGCAGGCCCACTGAGTGTAGTCGTGTGTATTGATGTTGGGGAAGTTTTTATGCACCCAATCTAGCAATGGCTGGATGCGATCTCTACGAATATCATAGTTCTCGCCTGCCAACTCTGCTGTGCCCGCAACACGGAAACGATTGCCTAAACTTGATGTTACAATCTTTGCTTCGTCGTCTAACAAACTTACTCGAGGCAAGTGCTTAGGATCAACATTGTTAATTGTAATGCTATAACCTTTGACAGGATAAACATCAATTGTCTCACCAATTGTTTTTGCTAGCTTTGTACTTCCTACTCCATTGGCAATAACAACAGCATCATTATACAACAATTCTGTAATGTCGTCAACTTTGCAGTTGTAGTAAAACTTAACACTGTATTTGTTTTCTAACACTTGGGTAAGCTGATAACAAAACTTGTGTATGTCTCCAGTAAAGTCATCCTTGGTCCATGCTCCACCTACAATATCTTCAATGTTGCTTAGAGCAGGATCCAAACTCTTAGTTTTTAGTTCGCTTAAGATATCCCATTCACAACCTGCGCTTCTATACAATTCGCCAGCACGAACAGCATTATCAAAATACTTAGGATCTTTATAAAAATGTAAGATACCTGATTTACTTTGATCAAAGTCTAGTGCTTCTTCTTGTTGTATTTGTTCGTATAACTTACGAGCTTCTAGGCCCATAGTAATAGTGTCAACAGTATTCTTTTTGTAACTGCCTTTAGCAGTGTGATACAAGAACTTGACCATCCACTTCCACTGTGCCCAATCAAGTCTAGGACGCATCAACAATGGGGCGTCTTTCTTAAACATCCATTTGATGCCTTTAAAAACATTACTCCAAGTGGTCCATACTTCACTGTTGCTTACGCTTACTTGTCCGCCATTGGCGAAACTAGTTCGCATTGCTGGATAGCGTTCTTGCTCGTAAACAGTTACATCATATCCTTCACGAGCAAGGTAGTACGCAGTAGTGATACCTGCGATGCCTGTTCCAACTACTGCGACTGTTTTTTTCATATTTTATTTTATTACATTGCGTTCTTTTTTTCGATGATCTCTTTACGGCGCTCTTTTGTAAGTTTGCCTAGATCACCAAGTGCTGTACGGGCGCGAGTAGCTGCTGCCTTTACGCCTTTTTCTTCGAAAGATGCATGCTCTTTCAAATAGTTGTTAAATGCCAATACGATTTCTTCGTGGGTTGGTTGTGTCATTATAGTTCTCCTTTAATAATGGTTAATTAATTATATGTGATTTTTGTTTGGTTGTCAACCGTTAATTAAGACCTTACTGGTCTGTATATTCCTGTTATGTTTCCCGGAGCATTATAGCCTCCTGGATAAGAATTACTAACTGTACCACCAGAAGGATTGTTATTAGTAGAACTAGCTCTATCACTCTGGTTTCCGCCACAGAATGTGTATCTTCCTGGAGAAAGAACAGTATAGATAAAATTTACGTGGCTATAATTCCATACTACAATGTCGCCAGGCTGACCAGCATTAGTGGCTACTTGTACTCCTCTGTACACGCTTGTCTTATCTCTAAAGTCGTATGCTCTGGCACTTTGCATATACCTGTATCCGGTTTTCTTTAACACCCAATTAACAAATCCAGCACACCAAGGTGTTTGATCATCGGCCCACATTCCTGAACTTCCGATGTTCAATTCTCTCCAAAGATTAGTAATGTTAGGATTACTAATGCTTGGGTTATTTTTAGCGTTATTGCGTTCGTCCCAGTTGCCTGTAGCAGCTTCTGTCAATACTTGTGATAAAAATCCAGGAATTTGATCAGCTGATGCTGTACTAGATGCTGCATCTACAAGAGATTGTGTACCTAGTGTATCAACACCTGCATTTCCAGTACCTGGATAATTTGGTCGTACTTGAGTTCCATCAGTAGTAAATGGAGGGTTATTAATTATTTCTGTATTTTCAGCTGTTAACTGTGCTACTGTAGCTGCTGAAATAACTACCGGGGGTGCATAACCTTCGTAAATCCAAACGTTACCACTGCCTGTCGTTTGATGAGTACATGTAGCAGGATCGCCTTTTATAATTGCAAGTTTAGTTGCTACATATACTCCCGGATTTCTTCCGCTTGCAGGAACAGTAGGCGGAGGAGGGCCATGTATTCCTCCTGGAGCATGTGGAGTAACTTTATCACCGTCGATAATAATAAGGTTTGAATCAGCAAATACAGTAGTCTGACTTGGAATCAAATCACCTTCTGCTGTATCGTTATCTCTACTAACTCCGGGCATTTTTATACCAGTTGGATACCGCTAGTTTGTGAAGTGTATTGTTTACCAATTTCTGCTTCGGTTTTTGCAATACAACTTACCGCAGTTGCTTGCAACACAAATTTTGCATCTGGTGATACACTAAACATAAACGGTGCAAGGCCTAAACCTTGTTGTTGTGCAATAAGCACCATTGGCTTATGTAACGTGTATCCTTTTGCATCTTCTGCTTCTAAACGTCCAAGAACTTCTTCGCCTGAGCTTAATTTAAAAGAGACAGTGTCTCCTACTTTGTATGGTGTTTCGATTAACATTATAGTGTGTGTCCTGTTCCGTTATATCCGGTTTCTTCTAAATATATACCTAGTTTGTCGTAGCCGCCAATTTTAGTGCCGCCTACAATAATCTGTGGGAAGGTTCGTGCTCCTGGGAACATTTCTAATACTTCTTCACGAGTAAAGTCTGCGTCAAGTTGCTTGTACGTATATTTTAATCCACGTGTTTCGCATAACCGTTTTGCTGCATCGCAATGTGGACAAGCTGGCTTGCCGTAAATTTCAATCATAAACTAAATCCTTTTAAACTGTCTGTGCTTACATCTTGCTTAATGCCGCCAATGATATAGCTTTCTACTTCTGTTTCCTGTGGAGCAACTTGCAAGCCTGAGCTTGAAAGCCAATGTGTAGTCCACGGTAGCGGATTAGTATTTACTGGTTGGTCAAAGATTGCTTGCAAGTTTAGAGCTTTCAAACGACGATTGGCAATGTATTCTACATACTGATTAAGTAATGTAGTATTCAAACCAATCATGCTGCCGTCTTTGAACAAATACGCTGCCCAATCTTTTTCTTCTGCAACACAAGCACGCCACATTTCATATACTTCTTCTTCACACTCTTTGGCAATAGAAACCATCTCTGGATCGTCTTTGCCTTGAGCCCAAAGTTTCAGTACGTGTGTGCTTAGTGCCAAATGCTGTGCTTCATCCCGAGCGATAAGACTAATAATCTTAGCACTTCCTTCCATTAGCTTTAGTTCTCCAAAGCCAAATGTACACGCAAAACTTACATAGAAACGCAAGCCTTCTAGAATGTTAACAGTCATCATTGCCATGTACAACTTCTTTTTAACTTCACGCAGACTACCTTCACCACGGTGAGTATAAGCATCTGCTGCTACTGTAAAGGCATCATAGTGTTTAGTTACTGAAGTTGCACGGGCAATGATCTTTTCATCATCTAGAATAGTATCAAATACTTCTGACGGGTCAGCGTACACATTCTTCATAATATGTGTGTAGCTACGCGAGTGGATTGTTTCAAAGAAGTCCCAAGTAACAATACATCCTTCTAGTTCAGGAATTGAAACATGCGGCAAAAATGCTAGGCATGGTCCACGTCCTTGAACACTGTCAAGAAGTGTTTGATATTTTAGATTGGAAGTAAAGATATGTTTTTGCTCTGGACGGAAGTTTTGAAAGTCTGCACGATCTTTTTGTAGACTTACTTCTTCTGGACGCCAGAAATAACCAAGCATGGTCTGATTGAGTTTATCAAACACAGGATGTCGAAACGTATCGTATCGCTGCGTATTCATATCTGCTCCGAAGAACATATTCTGTTTTGTAAAATCAACCTTATCTTGGTTAAAAATTGTTTTCGCCATGTCTTTACTTCCTATATATCTATGTGCGTATACTATCCAGTATACGTTCGTTCGTGTTGCCTGTCAACCTTAGATTGCACAAGCCTCACACATTTCATCATCATCTGCTACTGTGCTTGGTTGTAGCGCAACTTGTTTAACCTCTTCTTCAATATCACTTGGATCTGTTTTGTAATCATAAGTGTTCTGATAGTAGCTAGTCTTCCAACCCATCTTGTAAGTAGTTAACAAATCCTGTACCATCACGCTCATTGGAACTTCATTGTTCTCAAAGTGTGTAGGATTGTAACTCCAGTTACCACTAATTGCTTGATCAAAGAACTTCTGCATAACAGCAACAACGTTAATGTATCCTGTGTTGTTAGGCATTTCCCACAACAATGTGTAGTGATTCTTTAGAGTTTGATACTGTGGAACAATCTGCTTAAGAGGCCCTTTTTTGGACTTCTTAACGGACAAGTAGCCTCTAGGTGGCTCGATTCCATTTGTTGCGTTCGACACAACGGAACTGCTTTCCGATGGCATCTGTGCGGACAAAGTTGAGTGCCTGAGGCCGTGTTGTTTAATATCGTTTCGTAAAGATTCCCAATCATACTTTAACTCATTTGCTACAATAGTATCAACATCCTTTTTGTATGTATCAATAGGAAGGATGCCGTCTGCGTATTTAGTACGATTAAAGTACTCACATGCTCCACGCTCTTGTGCAAGTTTGTTTGATGCTTTTAGCAAATAGTATTGGAATGCTTCTGTTAGGTCGTGTACTAGTTTCCATGCTTCGGGATCTGCATAGCTTGCCTTGTTCTTAGCAAGATAGTGTGCTAAACCAACATAACCAATGCCTAGACTACGACGAGCTTTAGTAGACTTTTCAGCAGCCAAGATTGGATAACGCTGATAGTCGATAATTTCTTCTAGCGCACGTACTGCTAGTTCACATAGTTCTTCTAGTTCGTCTAAGCTCTTGATAATACCTACGTTAATAGCACTAAGAATACATAATGCAATTTCGCCTTCAGGATCGTCAATATGTCCTAGCGGCTTAGTTGGCAATGTAATCTCTTGGCACAAGTTACTCATATAAACTGTGTCTTTAAATGAACTATGAGTGTTGCAATGATCTACGTTCATAATGTAGATGCGTCCTGTTTCAGCACGTTCTTTGATTAACGCTGAGAACAACTCCATCGCAGGAATTTTCTTTTTCTTGATGCTGGTCTTGCGCTCATACATTTCGTACAGTTCTTGAAACTTAGTTGCATCGCCAAAGTATGCTTCGTACAAGCCCGGCACATCATGTGGCGAGAAAAGAGTAATATCGCCACCGGATAACAATCGTTGGTACATAGTTAGGTTAAGCTGAATTGAATAGTCTAACTTACGCACACGATTGTCTTCAGTGCCTTTGTTGTTCTTTAGCACAAGGATGTCTTCAATCTCTTGATGCCAGAACGGGAAGTGCGTAGTAGCCGATCCGCCACGTACACCATTTTGTGTACAGCAACGTACAGTTGCTTCAAACTTCTTTAGAAACGGGACAATACCTGTGTGTGCTACTTCTCCGCCTCTAATGCGTGAGTTTACTCCACGGATTCTTCCTGCGTTGATGCCGATGCCTGCACGTTGCGCAGTGTAGCGTCCAATAGCCATATCGCTGGCAAAGATGCTATCAAGGGTATCGTCGCTGTCAACAAGCACACAGCTTGCAAATTGACGCACTGGTGTTCTAACGCCGGCCATGACTGGTGTTGGGATATTGACTTTAAAAAGTGAGGTCGCATCGTAGTATCTCCTTACATAGTGCATGCGTTCTTCTGCAGGATAGTTTGCAAATAATGTTGCTGCAATCATCATATACATAAACTGCGGAGTTTCAAAGATCTCTTCAGAGGAACGATCCTGAACAAGATACTTGTCGACTACTTGGCGTAGTCCAGCATAGGTAAAGTTTTCATCACGCTTGTGGTGGATATAAGAATTAAGACGTTCAATTTCTTCACTAGTATATTTTTCTAAAATCTCTGGATCGTAGATTCCACGAGCAATATTTGCTTTGATAAGTTCTTCAAAACTAATTGCTTCATATGATCCAAACACTTGCTTGTATAGACCATAGCTTAAAAGACGAGCGGCTGCAAACTGATAGTTCGGAGAGTCTAAACTAATAAGGTCGTTTGCACTTCTAACTAAAATTTCCTGAATTTCCTGTGTAGTCATTCCATCATAGAACTGCAAATTTGCGTTCATTTCAATTTGACTACTACTAACACCTGCTAGTCCTTTGCAGGCTTCCTCAACAACAAAATGTATTTTATCAATGTTAAGGTGCTCTCTTGTGCCGTCACGTTTGACGATCATCGTTCCATTTGACATTCTCTCTCCTAGTGTGTTCTTATAATTGATATTTATTGCCTATGCGGCATACTGTAAATTTTCTGGTCCACCAACGACGATGGCAACTCATCTATAGATGTGTAAGTATCATTATAGTATCCTATTGCGTATTTGTCTACCATTAAAATGTAATAATTGGTAGATTCTTCGTAGTCTGTAATGATATGTATCTCAAAGGAGGAACCCTTAAAACGATCTGTTAACTGTAAGGAATAGCACATTCCTAGTACGCGAGCGAAGTCACAATACTGATTCTCTTGAACAAGTTGCCAGGGGTCTGGCCAGCTCTTTTGGTCCCACGGATCTATGTGAATGCTCACTGTAGGAGCAGTGTTATAGCAATCTATAACATCTTGAATTGGATCTTTTGATTGCTCAAGCAAGTGCCGAAAGGCAACCCAGGCGGCCAACCTGTCTTCATAGGTTTTGTCAAACATTACTCACCAGTAGCGTCGATTGTTGTTTTTCTATTTCTAATTTTAAATTCTAATTGTGACAAGTCGTCTACAGGCATAGTACTGTTTACCAACACGTCAATAGTTTCATTAACAGTATCTAAATCTGCATCTTGTATTAATGCTGAAAAAGATATTGCATCTTCATACGCAGATGCACCTGTATAATCATATAAGTCTGAGATTGACAATGTTTTATCAATACCATTAACAGTTAGAGTAGCTACTCCACTACGTACAGCTGAATAATTTCTACTTGATAGAACATATTCAATCTCGTATTGTTGGCTAGCAATATCAGCTTCGCCCGAAAGTCTAAAGCGTTTTTGCCCAGAACCACTACCGATAGTGTTTAATACATGCAATTCGCCAAATTCAGCAATCACTGCCCCTTCAATTTCTGGAACATATGCATAGGTATTCCAATACCCTGGAGTATACGATAATATCTTTGTTCTTGCAAAGTAGTCACCTTTAGACGAATTGCCCGGAACATTGTATTTGATTACTGCATCAGTTGCTTGATACTCTGCCGCGCCTTCTGTTCCAACAAGTATGTATGAATTATTTTCACTGAGATTTGTCTTGCCCCATCGTATCCATACTGCATTTTTATTAATATTAGTAAAGGTACAGTCTGCCCAACGGTTACCGTAAGCACCGACTTCTTTACCTGAACCTATAGTAATATCTAATGAATTTAGTTGAGTACCAAATGCAATTCCATATGCTAAATTATAAAAATCACAATTTATCCATAAGTTATTATGAGTATCCCATTCACTTGCTACAGCATAAGAAAATCCATTTATAGTACAATTATCAAATGTAATATTTTTAGTTTCAACAGTAGTGCTAAGATTATTCATTTCAATTGCAACATCAGTAGTTGCAACAGCATTACCACTTACCCATGGCCCAGAGAATTTAACATCTCTAAACGTACTATCTTTACAATTGTTAAGTATCAATGCTTTATTAGGAACAGTTGTTTCTAATGTAATGCCTTCAATTCTAATTCGTTGTGGCTGCGTTAAGGTTGTAGTTCCTGCATTTGGTGCAGGAGAACCAACAGTGCTATCACTGTTGACAGTAGTAAACATATTTACTCCAGCTGTGGTTGTTCTAATAATAGTTTTATCAGAACCTGCGCCAACTAATGTAGCGTAAGGAGGAATATAAATAGGACCGTCGATTATATACTCGCCTGGCTCAAGGTGTAGTATAACTCTGCTGGCTGCACTACCTTTAAGTGCATCGTTTAAGTATAGTTGATCAATAGCTGCTTGCAGTCTTGTAGTTGCAATTTGACTTGTTTGTCCTGTTAGTCCAAAAGATCTAACACTGACTCTGTCATCGAGCCTTGCTTGTAAACTTCTGCGTACAGGACTATCAACAGTTCCGCCTGTTAGCAAAAATGCATCAGCTTCTCTATAAGTGTAGCTGTCTGCAAGTGTAAAGATATTATCGTACTGAGTTAACACCTTTGTATTGCCTACAGCCGGTGCACCTTCTGCTACACTACCATTACCAATAAACAGTTCTTGTGTATCAACTGCCCAGCCAAGTTCACCTGATGCTAATTGAGGTAGTCCCGAACCTTGGTTCTTTTGTCCTCTACGAATTTGTATACGTGATATTTGTACTACAGCCATTTACGATCTCCTATTACACATATTTATCGTTTAGGAGCGGTGTTTACTGAGCTAACTGTTCGTAGTACTGGTATAC
>Ga0209137_1004152_pt1 | contig 11680 bp, 14 predicted proteins | sample SaaInl5LU_22_DNA_FD_184642 | JGI IMG/M metagenome (GOLD analysis project Ga0209137, IMG submission 184642) | Marine microbial communities from expanding oxygen minimum zones in the Saanich Inlet - ESP_105LU_22_DNA (SPAdes) (version 2) | ecosystem: Environmental > Aquatic > Marine > Intertidal...
CTAGAGTTCAAAACTTGATTGATTATGTACAAGAACAATTAAATTCTGATAATGATGAGTAAAAAAATTTTAATAACTGGTGACAGAAAAGGTATTGGTAGAAGTTTATCAGAATATTATTTATCTCAAGGAAATATTGTAATTGGTTGTAGTCGAAGTGGTTCAGATTTAGAACATAATAACTATGAACATCTAATTTGTGATGTTGGAGATGAAAAATCAGTTAAATTGTTGATTTTACATATTCGAAAAAAACATAAAAGTATAGACATCTTAATAAATAATGCTGGCATGGCTTCTATGAATCATATATTAACCACTCCAGTAAGTACTTTTGATAAACTTGTTCATACAAATTTAAAAGGCACTTTTTTATTTACAAGAGAAGCATCTAAAATTATGCGAAAAAAAGGTGGAAGCATTGTGAATTTTTCTACAGTAGCATCTCCATTAAATTTAGAGGGAGAAGCTATTTACGCAAGTACCAAAGCTGCTGTAGAAAAATTAACTAAAATTTCTGCACATGAACTAAGTAATTATAATATTAGAGTCAATTGTATAGGTCCAACTCCAGTTTATACTGACCTAATTAAAGCTGTACCAAAAAATAAAATTGAAGAATTATTATCTAGGCAAGCAATTAAAAGATTAGGCACATTCGATGACGTAAAAAATGTTATAGATTTTTATTGTTCTGATTCAAGTAATTTTATAACTGGCCAAATAATTTACCTAGGAGGAATATAATAATATTAAATATGATAGATTTATTTTTAAAAAAGATAAAAGAAACAGAATTTCAGAAAAAAGCTATAATTTTAAATAATGAAGAATTACTTTATTCTGAGCTTAATAACAAGATTGAGGAATTATACTCATTAATTTCAAAATCATTTGGTCAAAAAAAAGTTGTTGTTATTTCTGGAGATTATTCTTTTAATTCCATAGCACTAGTTTTTGCTCTTAGTAAGCATAGGTGTGTATTCATTCCTATAATCTCTAATAACGAAAGTGAAATTTCAAAAAAAATTGGAGTTTCTAAACCAGACTACATCATTGATTCTGTAACTCTTTCCATTTCAAAAGTGAATAATGATGATTCCGAACAAAATTCTTATTATTCAGAACTATTTAAGTCGGATAAATCAGGTTTAGTTTTGTTTAGTAGTGGAAGCACTGGAGACCCAAAGGCTATGGTTCATGATTTTGATAATCTTTTAGGTACTTATCTTGATGTTAAGACCAAAAATCTAACTTTTTTGGTGTTTCTTATGTTCGACCATATCGGAGGTCTAAACACAATGTTAAATATTCTATCAATGGGTTCAACTATGGTTATACCAGAAAAAAGAGAGCCTGAATTAATTGGAGAGTTAATCCAAAAATATAAAGTAAATATTCTTCCTGCATCTCCAACTTTCCTAAATTTAATGAATATAGGTGGTGTTTTTGATAATTACGATTTATCGTCATTAAAACTCGTTACATATGGAACAGAGCCAATGTCTGAAAATCTCTTGGGTAATTTGAAATTAAAATTACCGAAGGCTAGACTAATACAAACGTTTGGAACTAGCGAAACAGGTATTATAAAAACAAAAAGTAAATCCTCAACTAGTTTATTAATAAAATTTGATGACTCAGATCAAGAAGTGAAAATAGTTAATAATGAGCTATGGATTAAAAGTAATACAAGAGTATTAGGATATATAAATCATAATAATGATTCTTTTACAGGCGATGGTTGGTTTAAAACTGGTGATTTAGTTGAGGAAAAAGAAAATGGTTACTATAGAATTGTCGGAAGAAAAAGTAAAATTATAAATGTTGGTGGTGAAAAAGTTTTACCTATTGAAGTTGAAACTGTAATTCTAGACCTTAATTATATTTTAGATTGTACAGTATATGCAAAAGATAATCCAATTACAGGTCAAGTTGTTGCTGTTAAAGTAGTAGTCAAATCAATGGATATAGACCTTAAACAATTAAAAAAGAGTATAAAATTACACTGTAAGAAAAATTTAGAAAGATATAAAGTTCCTGCAGAAATTATTATATCTGATAAAATTGATTATTCAACAAGATTTAAAAAAAATTTAGAGTAATAATTCAAAATTATATTATAATAGTATGATTCATATTCTTGGTAACGGTGATTTATCTAAAGAGTTTATATCTTTTTCTAATTTTGACTCTAAAAATATTAAAATCTATTCTCAAGCACAATTTAATGAAAAGGATTTTAAAAATAATATTTTTAAAGATGACAAAGTTTTTATTACAATATCTGATCCTCACATTAGAAAGAAAGTCTTTGAATATCTAATAAGTATAGGTTTAACTCCTGATACGTATATACATCCTAGTGTAATTATAGGTCAAAGAACTAAGATTGGAGTAGGTTGCATAATCCAGCCAAACACAATTATTTCTAATGATGTGCTTATTAAAAACTCTGTTTTCATAAATTGTAATACAAATATTGGTCATGATGTAATAGTTAGTAATTATTGTTCTTTTATGGTAAATGTCAATATTGGAGGACACTGTCAAATTAATGAAGGTGTTAGTTTAGGAACAGGTGTAAACTTATTACCTAATATTAAAATTTCATCAAATACAAAAATTGGAATAGGTTCAGTTGTTCTAAAAAACATAGTAAAACAAGGGTCTTATTTTGGAAACCCTGCAAAATTAATTTACTAAATTTATATAGTATGATACCATTATCAATTCCAAATATAAACGGAAACGAATGGCAATACGTAAAAGATTGTCTTGACACTGGTTGGATATCCTCAGCTGGAGCATATGTTACTAAATTTGAAGAGGCTATTCAAAATTATACAGGTGTAAAATATGCAATCGCTTGTATGAATGGAACAGCTGGGCTTCAAGTTTCATTAAACCTTGCAGGAGTTTCTTCTAATGACATTGTTATAGCGCCTAATCTAACATTCGTTGCTACTCTTAATGCAATTTCATACTCAGGTGCGCAAATAGCCTTGATAGATGTTTGTGAAGATTCTTGGCAAATGGATATTGATTTACTTCAAAATTGGTTAGCAAATAATACGACAACCAAATTTGTTAACGATAAACCGATAACTACAGAAATAACTTCAGGTAAAAAAATTGGTGCAATTATGCCAGTTTATGTTTTAGGAGGATTTATTGATGTTGATAAATTAGTAGAGATCAGTTCTACTTATGGTATCCCTCTAATAGAAGACAGTACAGAAGCGCTAGGAAGCTTTAAAAAAGGAAAGCATGCGGGGACCTACGGTTTAACTGGCGTTTTAAGTTTTAATGGAAATAAAATTATATCTACTGGTGGTGGTGGCATGATTCTAACTAATGACAAAGTAATTGCCAACAGAGCAAAGCACATTACTACAACAGCTAAAACAGATCCTTTAGATTATTTTCATGATGAAGTGGGGTATAACTACCGCTTAGTGAATGTGCTGGCAGCTATTGGGGTGGCGCAAATGGAAAACTTTGAAAGCATCTTGAAAAGAAAAAAAGAGATTGATGCTATTTATAGAAAAGAATTAAAAGGAATTGGAGATATTAATTTTCAAGAGAATGACCCTAATTCAGATCCGAATTGCTGGTTATTTACTTTTCGTACAAAAAAAATGAGAGAGTTGTTAAATCATTTGAACAGTAATGAAATTCAAAGTAGACCTTTTTGGACTCCCATGAATAATCTTCCAATGTATAAAGATTTAATGTATATCAATGAAAATGATATATCAAATAAAATTTTTAAAGAGTGCATAAGTATTCCATCTTCATCTAGCTTAACAATAGAAGATCAATATAAAGTTATATTAGAAATTAAAAATTTTTATAAGTAATGATGTTACCAAATATTTCCGAGTTTATTAAGAGTTATGTAACGAAAAGAGAAAATAGCTTTTTCGAAAATGATCTAATAAATAATAAAGAAAAATTAACCAAAGAAATTAAAGGGAAATCCATTTTAGTAATTGGAGGTGCAGGTACAATAGGTTCTTCATACATCAAAGCAGCATTAAGATATCATCCCTCTGAATTAATAGTTGTTGATACTAATGAAAATGGACTAACAGAACTAACACGAACATTAAGGAGCGATTCTAATATGATTGTTCCAGAGAGTTATTTGACCTATCCAATGTCATTCAATTCTGATGTTTTTTACAAAATGCTAAAAAAACATGGTCCATTTGATATTGTAGCAAATTTTGCAGCTCATAAGCACGTTAGAAGTGAAAAGGACTCATATTCTATTGAAGCTATGATTAAAAATAATGTTTTAGATGCTAAGAAATTCTTAGATTATTTAAAATTAAATAAGCCATCTCATTTTTTCTGCGTATCAACCGATAAGGCTGCAAATCCCGTTAATGTCATGGGAGGATCAAAAAAAATGATGGAAAATGTAATTATGTCTTATTCTAGTGATTTAAAAATCACAACAGCTAGATTTGCGAATGTAGCTTTTTCAAATGGTTCATTACTTTATGGTTATATAGAAAGACTACTCCAAAGACAACCAATTTCATGTCCTTCTGATGTAAAACGCTTTTTTGTGTCACCAGAAGAAAGTGGAGAAATATGCTTATTAACTAGTATATTGGGGAATAGTGGAGATATTTATTTTCCAAAGTTAAATGAAAAACAACTCGTTAATTTTAAATCAATAACAGAGGATTTCTTTAAATATTTAAATAAAGATATAAAGATTTGTAAAAGTGAGAAAGAAGCTAAAGAAATAGCATTAAAACTATCTGATAGCTCCTCATATCCAGTTTATTTTTTTAAAACAGATACCAGTGGAGAAAAATTATATGAAGAGTTTTATACTGCTGAGGATAAAGTGAATTTTAATCTTTACGAATCGATAGGAGTTGTTACTAATTCATTAAAACCTTCTTTTTCTGAAATGGAGGTAACTATTAAAGAAATTGAAACTCTTTTCAAAAGAGAATCATACAACAAAGAAGATATCATAAAAATAATGAATAAAATCCTACCTAATTTTACCCATATTGAGACAGGTAAAAGCTTGGATCAAAAAATGTAAACTATGTATAATGCATTAAAAAGAATTTTTGACATACTTGCCTCAGGTATTACTATACTAATTTTAAGCCCTTTACTAGTGCCAGTAATAATTGGTTTAAGTTTAACTGGTGAAGGTTATGTTTGGTACAAACAAGAACGTCTAGGGTATAAAAATAAACCATTTCTTATATGGAAATTTGCAACTATGTTAAAAAATAGTGCAAATATGCCAGGTGGTTATATTACTGTAAAAAAAGACCCAAGACTAACACCAATGGGTGATTTTTTAAGAAAATCAAAAATTAACGAATTGCCTCAGTTGTTCAATATTTTTGCAGGCCATATGAGTATTGTAGGTCCAAGACCTGTAATGAAAGTGAGTTTTGAAGCTTATCCGAATAATGTTAAGAAAGTAATTTACAATGTAAAACCAGGCTTAACAGGAGTAGGTTCTATTATATTTAGAGATGAAGAAGAGTTAATAACAGGTGTGAGAAATAAAGGAGGGGATATTCATGATTTTTATGTAAATAAAATTTACCCTCACAAAGGAAATTTAGAGATGTGGTATCAAAAAAACAAATCTTTAACCTTAGATTTTCAAATTATATTATTAACAGCTTGGGTAGTTTTTAATCCAGAAAGTAAAATTTATGAAAAATGGTTTAAAGATTTACCTAAAAGAAGTTTTTAATTAAAAAATTAAATATGAAAGGAATTATATTGGCAGGAGGAAGTGGTACTCGATTATATCCTATTACAAAGGGGGTTTCTAAGCAGTTATTACCGGTGTATGATAAGCCTATGATTTACTACCCATTATCAGTATTGATGTTAGCGGGTATAAAAGAAATTTTAATTATTTCTACACCTGAAGATTTGCCAAATTATGAAAAATTATTGGGAGATGGTAGCGAAATAGGTATCACTTTAACCTATAAAGAACAACCTAGGCCAGATGGTCTTGCTCAAGCTTTTATTATTGGAGCTGAATTTATTGGAACTGATAACGTGTGCTTGGTGCTTGGAGATAATATTTTTTATGGACACGGTTTTTCAGGAATTTTACAAAATGCTAGAAATAATGTAGCTGAAGGTAAATCAACTGTATTTGGCTATTATGTAAATGATCCTGAACGCTATGGGGTAGCAGAATATGATGAAAAAGGAAATGTAACCTCTATTGAAGAAAAACCTGCTGATCCGAAATCAAATTTTGCAGTAGTTGGGTTGTATTTTTATACAAACGACGTTGTGGAAATTGCAAAAAAAATAAAACCATCTCACAGAGGAGAGCTGGAAATTACCTCCGTAAATCAAGAATATTTAAAACAACAAAACTTAAAGGTAGAGTTGTTAGGTAGAGGTTTTGCATGGCTAGATACTGGGACTCATGACTCTCTAATGGAAGCTGGGCAATTTATAGAAACAATTGAAAAGAGGCAAGGATTAAAAGTAGCCTGCATAGAAGAAATTGCTTTTAGAATGAAATACATAGACAAAGCGCAATTGAATAAATTAGCAGAACCATTAAAGAAAAATGGTTATGGTCAATATCTTTTAAAATTAGTATAAGAGTAAAATGAAGTTTATTAAAACAGAAATATCAGATGTTTATATTATAGAGCCTTCAGTTTTTGGAGACAATAGAGGTTATTTTTTAGAATCTTTTAATTTAGATAAATTTGAAGAAAACGTATATCCTATCAAATTTGTTCAAGACAATGAATCTAAATCCTCTAAAGGAGTTCTAAGAGGGTTGCATTTTCAAAAGCCACCATTTGATCAAGCGAAGTTAGTTCGTTGTATTGAAGGTAGAGTAATGGATGTTGCAGTGGACATTAGGAAAGGGTCGCCAACCTATGGTAAACACGTGGCTATTGAATTATCTAGTGAAAATAAACGGCAATTATTTGTTCCTAGAGGTTTTGCACATGGGTTCTCTGTTTTGAGTGATACTGCTGTTTTTGCCTACAAAGTAGATAATAGTTATGCACCAGACTTTGATGCTGGTATTCGATGGAACGACAAAGAGTTAAACATTCAATGGGGTATTAAAGATGGAGAAGTTATGGTTTCTGAAAAAGATGCTGAACTTCCTTTTTTTTTAGAATTTGAAACTCCTTTTACAAATTAAAATATGAGAGTATTAATTACTGGATCGAACGGGCAATTAGGATCAGAAATTAAAGAGTTAGAAAATAGCTATAATAATATAGATTTTATTTTTAAGGATCTTCCTGAGTTGGACATCTGTAATTCTGAAGCACTGGAAACATTTATAATAGATCATAAAATTAATTCCGTCATTAATTGCGCTGCTTACACTGCTGTTGATAAAGCAGAAAAGGATACTGAAATTGCAGAAAAAGTTAATTCAATAGGTGTTTTAAATCTTGTAAATGCTTTAAAAAAAGTAGATGGGAAGTTAATTCACATCTCTACTGATTATGTATTTGATGGTGATCATTTTTCACCCTATAAAGAGTCAGACCCAGTGAATCCAATTGGAGTATATGGAAAGACCAAAAGAGCGGGAGAGCTTTATGTGATTAACAGTAATATTGATTCCATTGTAATTAGGACATCATGGTTGTATTCTTCTTATGGCAGTAATTTTGTCAAAACAATGTTGCGTCTTGGTAATGAGAAAGAAAACTTGGGGGTAATTTTTGATCAAGTTGGAACACCAACTTTTGCAGGTGATTTAGCAAATACTTGTCTTGAAATTTTAATACAAGAAAATAGGAGAATTGATGAAAATAGTAAACTTTATCATTTTTCTAATGAAGGAGTCGCTTCTTGGTACGATTTTGCTGTAGCCATTATGGAAATTAGCGATATTGATTGTCTGGTTAACCCTTTAGAAACTAAAGACTACCCCACTTTAGCAAAAAGACCACATTATTCTATTTTAAATAAAAATAAAATAAAAAATGATTTCAATATTACTATACCATATTGGAGAGATTCTTTAGTTAAGTGTATTGAGAAAGTTAAACTCTAATAAAAATTAAAGTTGATGGATAAAAATATTTTAATAACAGGAGGCGCAGGGTTTATAGGTTCACATGTAGTACGATTATTCATAAATAAATATCCAAATTATAATATTTTTAATTTAGATAAACTAACCTATGCAGGGAATCTAGAAAATTTGAATGATATTGATCATAAGGAAAATTATCATTTTATTAAGGAAGACATTTGTGATTTTGATCGAATGAAAGTTCTTTTAAAAGAATATGAAATTACAGATGTAATTCACTTAGCAGCCGAGTCGCATGTTGATCGTTCAATCGAAGATCCTTTTTCATTTGCACAAACAAATGTAATGGGAACGCTAAGTTTATTACAAGCTGCAAAAGAACATTGGAAAGGTGATTTTTTAAATAAATTATTTTACCATGTGTCTACAGATGAAGTTTATGGTTCTTTAGGTGAAGAAGGCTTTTTTACAGAAGAAACAGCCTACGACCCCCATTCTCCATATTCAGCTTCCAAAGCGTCTTCCGATCATTTTGTAAGAGCATTTGCAGATACTTATGGATTACCAACCGTTATTTCTAATTGCTCCAATAATTATGGTTCGTATCAGTTTCCAGAAAAACTAATTCCATTATTCATTAATAATATTGTAAATAACAAACCGCTACCTGTTTATGGAAAGGGTGATAATGTTCGTGATTGGTTGTTTGTAAATGATCATGCTAGGGCTATTGATGTGATATTTCATAAAGGAAAATTAGGACAAACCTATAATATCGGCGGATTTAATGAATGGAAGAACATTGACTTGATCAAAGTAATGATTAAAACAGTAGATCGACTTCTAGGAAGAAAAGATGGTACTTCTGATAAATTAATTACGTATGTAACGGATAGGGCTGGTCATGACCTTCGGTATGCAATAGACTCCACAAAACTAAAAAACGAATTGGGTTGGGAACCTTCTTTACAATTTGAGGAAGGAATTGAAAAAACTGTAAAATGGTATCTCAATAACAAAGAATGGATGGATAATGTAACTTCAGGAGATTATAAAGAATATTATCAAAAAATGTATAATAAATAATGTATCCTGAAATAAAAAAGGAAATTGAATCTTTTGGATTCTCTGTAGTCTCTAGTGATTTCAATAGGCCATGGGGAGGATTCTTAGCAATAGAAGAAACACAAGCTCAAGATTTTTCTAATAAATTCTTTGAAGGCATCGACGTAAACACCCTAAAAATTGGAGGGAAATTGAGTCCAAAAATACTCATTGTAAAACCCACTACTCGCTTGTCTTGGCAGTACCATAACAGGCGCGCAGAAATTTGGCAAGTATACAAAGGTACTGCTGGGATTATTCGAAGTAATTCTGATGTAGAAAATGAAATGGAAGTTCATCATGAAGGAGATCAAATTGTATTACAACAAGGAGAAAGACACCGTTTAATCGGTTTAGATGATTATTGTATAGTAGCTGAAATATGGCAGCATACTGATGCAACCCATCCATCAGATGAAGACGATATTATTAGAGTGCAAGATGACTTTGGAAGATAAAAAATGAGCAAGAAAAAAGGAATGATTGTATCTGGATATTTTAATCCATTGCACAAAGGACATATAGAGTATTTTAACAACGCAAAAGCATTAGCTGACGAATTGTTTGTGATTGTAAATAACGATGATCAAAGAGTTTTAAAATGCTCTAAAGAATTTCAGCATGAAGCAGAGCGTGTTTTTATCGTCTCTAATATAAAATCTGTAGATCATTGTATATTGTCTATAGACCAAGACAGAACCGTCTGTAAAACCATTGAAAAGATTGCCCAAGACTTTGGGTCTGATTATGAGTTAAGTTTTGCCAATGGAGGAGATCAGAATAATAATACCATTCCTGAAAGACCTATCTGTGATCAAATGGGAATTACTTTAGTGGACGGCTTGGGTGATAAGATTCAATCCAGCAGTTGGCTATTGAACAAGTAATTTTTATATTTAGTTTAGAATTTAATTCCTAAACCAAATGGTGTTTAACCCAAAATCAGCAAAAAAAGCAGGGGAGAAATCTAAAAGAGGACCTGCGAAAAAAGAGGAACCATCTATTAAAGAAAAAATGGAATTACTCTATGAAAAGGTGCTTGATGACTTATTAGTTAACCAAGAGAAACTTACTAAAACAGAACGCGTAAAGCTGTTTGTAACTCTTTCAAACTACATTTTTCCTAAAACAAAATCAGTTAGAGATAAGTTTACGATTGAGCAATTGAAAGAAATAGAAAAGCAAGGCTTCATGGATAAAGATCCCGATCCTACCAAATAACTCCCGCCTGTTTGATAAATAAATCTGCTAAAGCATCTTTATTTTGATGCGTTCCTATATAAGTCAGAAAAGTACTCTCTTTAGTATGACCTGTTATATTCATAAGTAGTGGTGTTTCAATTTTTCCATAATAATTAGAAGCAAAAGATCGCCTCATTATGTGGGAGGTTACAAATTCATACTTAGGTGCCTTAATAATTTCTTTTCTTCTTGTTTTGGGATTGTTTTTAAACCCACTTACCAGGTCGTCAATACCAGCCATCATACACAACTCTTTAATTTGTTTATTAAATAGTACTTCAGATATACTGCTTGGAAATTCATTTCGTAATATTTCAATTACTAAAGGATCTGCTACCCCAATAGTAACAGCCTTTTTAGTTTTTTGTTGTAAAATATCTATATATAACCCCGAAGAAGCCTTTCTAATATTATCTTGTTTTAATTTTAATAAATCTGATATTCTCTGGCCAATACATAAGCCAATTAAAAACCATCTATAACTGTCATAATATTCATCTAAGATTTTATTTAATCCTTTCAATGCTTTTATTTCTTGTGGGTTTAAAACGTGAAGTATTCGATCAGAACTCTTCTGCTTGAAAGATTGAATGTAATTGGAATATGGGTGTACTTCAAAACCTCCTTTTTCTGCTTCACGTAAAATAATCTTCAATAATTTTAAAAGCTGTCCACAATAATTATCACTGTACCTCTGAGCTATTTTTAGAAAGCGAGTGAAAGATTCTACCATACGATTATCAAAAGAATTTAAATATAGTTTTTCTGTGTTTTCATATTCATAAACTTTAATAATTCTATATAAAGATTTATAAGTTCGAATGGTATTATGTGCCAAACCTACTGTGCCAAATCCTTTAACTCTTTTAGTATCGGAATTTGAAATAAAATGAGCTAAATAATCCAAAAACAAAACTTTATCATTTACTTTTAAAAGTATCTTAGAAGCCTTAGTTCTTGACTTTTGATAATAATTAACATGCATATAACATATGTTATTTTAAAATTTAACATTAAATAAAAATGTTAGTTTTAATTATATAGCAAATAAAACTAAAAAACTAACATTTTATTTTGATTGAATATACGTTAATAATTTGTAATAAAAAACACAAAACATTGATAAACAGATATTTAAAGATTTATTTTTGAGCAAAAGACTACGGACTGTAGTCTAAAATATATTTCATAATACACATTTCTGAGATTTTTTAGTTATCTCAAATAAATATCAATATAACCTAACTTTAGTAATAACTTTGTTAAGTATATATTACTTATTTAGTTGTT
>Ga0209137_1004154_pt1 | contig 11677 bp, 12 predicted proteins | sample SaaInl5LU_22_DNA_FD_184642 | JGI IMG/M metagenome (GOLD analysis project Ga0209137, IMG submission 184642) | Marine microbial communities from expanding oxygen minimum zones in the Saanich Inlet - ESP_105LU_22_DNA (SPAdes) (version 2) | ecosystem: Environmental > Aquatic > Marine > Intertidal...
CCAAATTCCGCATCCGCCACCAGTAATAAGCATTAGCCACCAATTAGAATAACCCATCATCAATCGATGAATTCCTAGTCCACCTAAAAAGAAACTAATCAAAATCATTGTTGTTTTTGATTGAACTTGTTTTTGTTCTGCCATTTTATTTAATTTTTAATTGTTGCTACTCTGTTTAAAATAGGATTTTCGCATTTCTCCTGTATCTTTTTTTGCATTACACACAATGCATTGATAAAAACGTTTCAATGTTTTTTATCAGATGTTAAACGAATTTAGATTATTTTTTTGAGAAAGTCAAATAAAGCTTAACACTGTAAAATAGATTAAAACCTATAACTCTTATGCTTTTACATCGCGTCCACGAGGTGCATTGCCTTCAATCAATACCTTATCAGAATGTAATAAATCTGCAGCTTTAGCAGAGTCTTTTACCTTTTTAGCGCTACGTTTTAGCATTTCGGCTTCAAACTTAGTTAACACACTTTTTCTTATTCCTTTCGCTCTCCATTGCGATAATGGTCTACATCCACGAGATATTCCTCGCGCCAAAGCCAATGCATCTAATAAGGCTTGGTTTGCACCTTGTCCTTTAAAAGGACTCATTGGATGTGCTGCATCACCTAAAAGTGTTACAGCGCCTTTGTTTTCTAACCATTCAGCTTGTAGTAATTTACGATCGTAAACAGGATAGCCAGAGATTTTTGAATCTTCTGTTGCTTCTAAAATTTGTGGTATAGGTTCGTGCCACTGTGTTCTTTTATAGGCTTCCTTTTTAAGTGCTTTTGGTCCTTGCTTACTTAAAACTATTGCCTCTTTTTCATTCATAGGAAAGCTTAACTGCCACATTATGGTTTTAGCGTCATAAGGCATCATATAAATACGTTCGTTACCATTTGCGGTTTGAAATACGGTTTCAGAATCTAAAAGAGTCGTGTCAATGTCTTTCTCAATGTTTTTTAAAGGACAAATTCCTAAAATCACAATACAATCTAGATAACGTAAAGGTGAAACAGTTTCACCAATGAGTAATTTTCTTACTGTACTTCTAATGCCATCAGCTCCTACGATTAGGTCTGCTTTTACGTTTTTAATAGCATTATCTATTTTAAATTGTATGGAAAGCCCATGAGTTTTATGTGTTTTAAAATCGATTAATTGATGGTTCCATTGTATAGTATTATGCGCGCCAAGTTGTTCAAGTAATGTTAAGCGTAGAGATTGTCTAGCGATATGTATATTGGTTTTCTTGTTAGTTTTTTCGGTCTCAGTTGGTACCCATTTTCTTTTTCCCCATTCACCAATCACTTTGCCATCTGTATTATGTACAATATGTTTTGTTGAAACTACACCTTTTTCTAAAGAGTGAATACCAAAGCCTTTTAAGGCTGTACTCGCTTGCTGTAGCGTTAACCCATAACCTTGAGAACGTGCTTTAAAATGACTATCTCGCTCAAAAAGTGTAAACGGAATGCCACGATGTAAACAGGCTACAGCTAAAGCAGTGCCACCAATTCCACCTCCAATAATGGCAACATGTGGTAAGTTTTTTGTGTCTGCAATTGGGTTATTTTTTGCGCTTTTTAATCCTGAGCCATTACAATTTGGACAATTATATAATTGGACTTTAGGACGCATAGGAGCCTCTATTTTGGTATTCGATTTTTGGAATATGTCTAATGCTATTTTATATTGAAGTCTTACTTTTTTACGAAGTTTTCGTCTTTTCTTTCCAAGTCCTTGGCATTCTTGGCAAATAGTCCAGGAAGACATTTCGTTTTTCATTTTTTTGACTGCTTCTTAATTTATTTTATACTTAATAAGTACTCAGCTGCAACAAAAGGCGTCGTTTCGTTATTTTCTATGAGTTGTAGCTGTTTTTGTAGAGCTATTTTTATTTTAGGATTACTAAAGAAATCACTTTTAAGTTGTTCCTCTATAGTTTGAATAAGCCAAAACTTGTTCTGTTCGTTTCGTTTAGAATAAAAGTAGTTGTTACTAACTGTAAGCTCAAGATATTTAGCAATCATAGTATAAATAGCTTCAATACCATCATTTTTAATTGCGCTACAAGTCACTACTTTTGGTTGCCAATTTGAAGCCTTAATAGGATACATATGTAATGCACGATTAAATTCTACTTTTGCCATTTTTGCACGCTTAGCATTGTCTCCATCTGCTTTATTAATAGCAATAGCATCTGCCATTTCAATTATTCCACGTTTAATACCTTGAAGTTCGTCTCCTGCACCAGCAAGTTTTAATAATAAAAAGAAATCCACCATGCTATGAACTGCAGTTTCACTTTGGCCAACACCAACGGTTTCAATAATTATGGTATCGAATCCTGCGGCTTCACATAAAATTATAGATTCGCGTGTTTTTCTTGCTACACCACCAAGCGATGTTCCAGAAGGACTTGGTCTAATAAAAGCGTTCTTATCTTTTACCAAATCTTCCATTCTAGTTTTATCTCCTAAAATACTGCCTTTTGTAAGCGAGCTACTTGGATCTACTGCCAAAACAGCAACTTTTTTACCAATGCCAGTAAGATAACTACCAAAAGATTCGATAAAAGTGCTTTTTCCAACACCTGGAACTCCTGTAATTCCTATACGAACCGATTGGTTAGCGTGTGGTAAACAGGCCTTTATAATGTTGTTGGCTTGCTCTAAATGTTTGGTGTTTTTACTTTCTACTAGAGTAATAGCTTGACTTAAAGCTGTAATATTACCTTTTAAAATGGCACTGACTAAATCGAGTGTTGATTTTTTTTGCTTTCTACGCTCTTTAATTTTTAAAATAGCATTATTGCTAGTAATCTCTGGAGCAGAAACACCTTCGCTTTCTTTTAATGCAGATTTTTTTGAGTTTGATTTCAAAATTAAAGATTCAATTTTTAAGTGTTCGAGTTAAACAACTCAATGCCTAATTACTTGAGAGGAACCACAACTTTTGCAACATCCCAAGCCAAAGTTAAAGATAAGTTATCTGTAGAATTATCAAAGGCTATTGTAAATTGCTCTACAGGATTCTCTAAATTTTGTACTGGAGCAGTATAGGTAACCACATCAAACTCTGGAATACGCATAGGTTTCATGGTTTCGTCAACTCCCCATTTATATTGTTTGGCATTAAACATTACGTTCCAAGACGTGTCGTTAGGTATCGTCCATAAGGTGTATTTACCAGCTGGAAGCGAGTCGTTTCCAATTTTTAAAGCTTTATTCGTTTCAAAAGTAGTAGCCTCGTTTGCACCAGTTCTCCAGACTTCATTAAAAGGCACTAAAGCACCAAAAACTTCTCGGTTACGTTTTGATGGTCTGTTGTAAAAAATTTCTAATTTTAAATCGTCTACAGTAAAAACTACTGTTTTCTTCGGACTCTTACGTTCTACAAATATGCCAGTTTTAGTAAAGTAGAAATAGCCAAGTGCTGCAATAATGACTATTAATAAAAAAACGATAAATCGTTTCATAAGGTTATTAATTAGGGTTAATTTTAAAAAAATAAAGATACTCTAAAAGTAAAGGCTAGTCAATACTATAGCGCATTTTTAATATTTTTTGTTTCTTAAATTTAAAAAAAGTGTAACATTTTTGCGATTGAAAAATGGGGAGAGGAATTTGGTAAAGCTTTTGAAGCAAAAATGGAAGATGCTTTTGGTGATAATACCTCAAGCAACAAAAAAGTAATAAAAGATAAAGATCTTATAAAAACTATTAAAATTAAAATGCCAAAAAAAGCGAAACTAAAGCTTAATGTAAGGCATGGTGAATTAAAGATGGCTTCTATATTGCAAAATGTAAAAGCAGATATCTCACATGGTAGTTTATTGGCACAAACCATTGATGGAAGTTCTACTTCCATCAATGTTGCGTATTCATCGGTATTTATTAAAGAATGGAAATCTGGTGAGTTAAACTTAAAATATGTTGATGATGCCATGATACAGCATGTAGATCAATTAATGCTCAATTCGGTATCTTCTACTATTGGTTTAGATTATATTAAAGGAAATACCGTTATAGATGGTAGTTTTGGTGAGTTAACGATTCATAATATTTTACCAACATTTAACAATCTTAATATTGTTTTAGAGAATAGTGATGCTATGTTAAAACTGCCTAAAAATGTAGATTATAAACTGTTTTTTAAAGGCAATCGCTCGCAGTTTAATAACAAAACAGTAAGCAATAAAAAAATTGATAATTTTCCTAATTCGACAAGTAGTAACAATACCATTGTAATTAATGCAAAGTATAGCAATGTAATTGCTGAATAAATTTTATTTTTGAATTCAATAGCGATTTCCGGATTAAGGAAAAAATAATATGAATTCAACACAACTTAAATCATTTTTAGCAACTTTAACAAAGGAAGTTTTTGTTATCGATGCTTCTATTTCTAAAACAGACTACACGCCAATCGATTTGTCTCAAGCCAATACTGCTCTAGATACTATAGATAGTTCTTCTTCTAAAGCGTGGGATATTTATATTACCAACTACCTTATAACAAAAAATAAAAAAGTAGCCTTTGGAGGTTATTTAGAGCGACGTGGTATTTATAATCGTAGTGCTTATTTTAACAATCAAAATCCAGAAACCGAACGTAATATTCACTTAGGATTAGACTTATGGATAGAAGCTGGAACTTCTGTTTTAGCAGCTTTTAAGGGCGAAATACATAGCTTTAAAGACAATACTAACTTTGGAGATTATGGGCCAACCATTATCCTAAAACATAAGTTAGATACTATTGAGTTTTATACGCTTTATGGACATTTATCTCGAGAATCTTTAAGTAACTTAAAAGTAGGAGAGCAAATAGCTCAAGGCGATACTATTGGATATTTAGGTAAAGCCGAAGTAAATGGTGATTATGCGCCACATTTACATTTTCAAATAATTAAAGATTTACAAGGAAATTTTGGTGATTATCCTGGTGTGTGTTCTAAAATCGATTTAGAATTTTATAAGGCGAATACAGTTAACCCTGAGGTTGTTTTGGAATTATAGTTTATCTATAATTTCTTCAATAAGTTCTGAAGTAGAACCATAACTCAAGCCTTCTTCTTTAGCAATTTCAATTGCTTCTTTTGCTTTTTTTAGTGCTTTAGTGTAATTTCCTGTTTTATACAATAATGCTGCATGTGTATCTACATTATAATAAGTTGCTTGTATTGCGATAGAGCGTTCAACAATTTTAATGGCTTTTAATAAGCTATCGATGTCATTATGTTCTTGGTATGTGTGCCAAGCTAAAGAGTTTAGCTTAGTACTGCTGTTTTTAATTTTATCAATAGTAGTGTCGCTATATTCATCAGAATCTCCATGTTTAGCTGTAGCATCATAAAATTCTGTTTCTGTGCTTTCTATTACAGTTTCTTCAATTTCTGAATCATTCATGTGTTTTTCTATTAACGAAACCATTTTAGATTTGCTCATAGCGCCTTCAATTTGCTCTAAATTACTACTATTTTTAATAAACAAATAGGTAGGCATAGCAGTAATACCTAAAGCATCATCAACTGTGTTCTTATCTACATCTATTTTGTAAAAATTTACGCGACCTTCATATTCATTAGCAAGTTATTTTAAAATAGGATCCATGCGTTTACAAGGGCCACACCATGTTGCATAAAAGTCTAAAACAATAAGGGTGTCATCATTTATTAAAAGTTTAGGTTCAGCGTTTGCATCTGTTAATTCAGTTTGAGAGAATCCAAAAAAGGCACAGAAGAAAATAAATAGAATTGGTAAAAGAGTTTTCATGAATACGGATTTAATTATTAATTTAAGCGACTTACAAAATACAGATTATATCGATTTATTTCAAAAGATTTTTAAAATAAATAAAATTCTGAATTGTTTTTACACCAATAATAACTCTAAAGTTGTTCTTTTATTATTTTTTTGACAGGAATGTGGATTAAGATTTGGTTAAATACGCTATGGCTTTTAAAAATAATCAATTAAAAACATTGCGCTGTGCTAACAATTTTCCTATAAAAAATCCAGCGATAACAAATAGTCCATCTGCAAGTCTAAACCAAAGCTCTTTAGGTAATGCAAATATGTAGTAGAAAGTCGCTAAAATCATTATGGCTCCAACAATATAAGCAGGAATTAAACTTGTTTTAGAAATTAGTCCAGCAATATACATTCCAGCAATTGGTCCCATAAAATGCCCAAAAACAACAAATAGTTTTGCTCCCAATGGAATAGTACTCATATTTGCTTTTAGCCATTCCATATCCATTGGGTTTGCATTTTCAGGTAAAGGAAATAGGCTTTGGCCAATTAGGGTTTCGAATATGAAAACTACTATACCTGCGACAAAAAAGCCAACAAGAGTTGCGAGTATATTTCTAAGCATGATTAAATGTTTTATTGATTAATTTAATAAAATTACGAAATAAAAACGAATACGTTATTTCGAGACGTGACGAAAGAACGACTTGGAAATCTTTAGCTTCTCGATACAATTTGCTCATACTTCCCAAATCACCAGAAGTGACAGCTTATATGGTCGTTTAATGTTTGTTAGTTCAAGTTGAGCCTGAAAGCGCGAAGTATCGAAAACTATTTGAATATACTTCTCAACACAAATTGTTTCGTGCCTCAACCATTCACTTGAAGTGACCATGTTTTGTGAAATAAATAAAAAATCCCAAAGCGATTAGCTTTAGGATTTCAATTTGTAAGATTCCAGCGTTAGCAGGAAACTGTTTAGTCATTTACAATAACCCATTCACCTTTAGCAATTAAAGGCTCTGCTTGTTTGTATTTAACGGTTTTGTTTTCACCACTCATTACATGTTTAATAGTCACGCGATCGTTACGTCCAATTTTTGGAGCATCACGAACAATAGTTTCTACTACTTGTTGTTGACGTTGTGTGTTTCCAGCTTGACGGTTTTGCGCAGAACGCTCATCGAGATTAGGAATTTCGTCTTTTTGAGTTTTTAAATTATCTTTCTTATTAGGCTGTCTAGCTTCACTTATAGCATTTGTGTTTTCGCTTGGCAATTCACCTTTAAACAAAAATGAGATAACATCCTTGTTTACAGAGTCTATCATGGTTTTAAACAACTCAAACGCCTCAAACTTATAAATTAATAATGGATCTTTTTGCTCATGTACTGCTAATTGAACCGATTGTTTTAACTCATCCATTTTGCGTAAATGGGTTTTCCAAGCATCGTCAATAATAGCAAGTGTTATGTTTTTTTCAAAATCTGTTACTAATTCTTTTCCTTTAGATTCGTATGCACGTTGTAAATCTGTAACAACCTGTAACGTTTTAACACCGTCGGTAAATGGAACAACAATACGTTTGTACTTATCGCCTTGATTTTCGAAAACATCTTTAATTACTGGAAATGCCACTTCAGCATTTCTAGTCATTTTTGCTTTATAATGGTCGAAAGCTGAGTTGTAAATGCGTTTTGCTAATTCTGTAGTAGATAATTTATTGAATTCTTCTTCTTTAATTGGAGATGGCATTGAGAAATAACGAATCAATTCGAATTCGAAATTTTTAAAATCACTTGCTCCTTTATTTGTTTCTGCAATACCTTCCGAAGTATCGAAAATCATATTTGCTAAATCTACACGTAAACGTTCTCCATTTAAGGCGTTGAAACGACGTTTGTAAACCACTTCACGTTGCGAATTCATTACATCATCATACTCTAATAAACGTTTTCTTACACCAAAGTTATTTTCTTCAACTTTTTTCTGTGCACGCTCAATAGACTTAGAAATCATAGAATGCTGTATCACTTCGCCTTCTTTTAATCCCATTTTATCCATCATTTTAGCTATACGCTCACTACCAAATAATCGCATTAAATTATCTTCTAACGATACGTAAAACTGAGAACTTCCTGGATCTCCTTGACGTCCAGCACGACCTCTTAACTGTCTATCGACACGTCTAGAATCGTGACGCTCTGTACCAACAATGGCTAAACCACCTGCTGCTTTTACAGCTTCACTTAATTTAATGTCTGTACCACGACCAGCCATGTTTGTAGCAATAGTTACTTGTCCTGCATTACCAGCTTGTGCTACAATATCTGCTTCTTTTTTATGTTGTTTTGCGTTTAAGACGTTGTGGTCTATTTTACGAATACTTAACATTTTACCAAGCAATTCTGAAATTTCAACATTGGTTGTACCAATTAATACTGGACGACCTTGTTGCGATAAATTAGTTACTTCGTCAATAACTGCATTGTATTTTTCACGTTTTGTTTTGTAAACTAAATCTTCTTTATCGTGTCTTGCAATAGGTCTGTTAGTTGGGATTTCGACTACATCTAATTTGTAGATTTCCCATAATTCTCCAGCTTCTGTTACAGCAGTACCTGTCATACCAGACAATTTACGATACATTCTAAAGTAATTTTGAAGTGTTACTGTTGCAAAAGTTTGTGTCGCATCTTCAATTTTTACATTTTCTTTGGCTTCAATCGCTTGGTGTAACCCATCGCTATAACGACGACCATCCATAATACGACCAGTTTGCTCATCTACAATCATTACTTTATTCTCCATAACAACATATTGGTTGTCTTTTTCGAATAAAGCGTAGGCTTTTAATAATTGATTTAGTGTGTGAATACGTTCAGATTTTATACCAAAGTCTCTAAACAAATCTTCTTTTAAGTTGGCCTCTTCTTCTGATGATAAGCCTTTAGCTTCAATTTTAGCAATCTCAATTCCAATTTCTGGCATAACAAAAAAATCTGGATTATCTTTACCAGAAATGTATTCTACACCTTTATCGGTTAATTCAATTTGATTGTTTTTTTCTTCAATAACGTAGTATAAAGCTTCGTCAACCTTTGGCATCTCACGATTGTTGTCTGCCATGTATTGGTTTTCGGTTTTTTGAAGGATTTGTTTTACGCCTTCTTCACTTAAAAACTTTATTAAAGCTTTGTTTTTAGGAATACCTCTGTACACTCTTAATAGCTGAAAACCACCTTCTTTAGTGTCTCCTGCTGCTATTAGTTTTTTAGCTTCTACTAAAGTTTGTGTTAACTGCTTACGTTGTACAGAAACAATATCTTCTACTTTAGGTTTTAAAGCATCAAATTCATGCTCATTTCCTTTTGGTATTGGACCAGAAATTATTAATGGTGTTCTAGCATCATCAACAAGAACAGAATCTACTTCATCTACAATAGCAAAGTGGTGGCGACGTTGTACTAAATCGTCTGGCGAATTTGCCATATTATCACGTAGGTAGTCAAAACCAAATTCGTTATTTGTACCATAGGTAATATCAGAGTTATAAGCTTTTCTTCTGCCATCACTGTTTGGTTTATGGTAGTCAATACAATCTATAGTCATACCATGGAATTGGAAAATTGGAGCCATCCATGCCATATCTCGTTTTGCTAGGTAATCGTTTACGGTTACTAAATGCACACCTTTTTCGGCTAAAGCATTTAAGTAAACAGGTAAGGTAGCTACTAAGGTTTTACCTTCACCAGTTTGCATTTCGGCAATTTTACCTTGGTGCATTGCAATACCACCAATAAGTTGCACATCGTAATGGATCATGTCCCAAGTAATTGGTTTACCTACGGCATCCCAAGAGTTGGACCATGTGGCTTGATCTCCATCTAATGTTACATAATCTCCCATTCCAGAAACTTCTCTATCAAAAGGACTAGCAGTTACTGTAATTTCTGTATTGTTTGTAAAACGTTTTGCTGTTTCTTTAACTACAGCAAAGGCTTCTGGTAAAATGTCGTTAAGTGTTTGCTCGACAGCTTCGTAAGATTCGTCTTCAATTTTATCAATTTCTTGGTAAATATCTTCACGTCTGTCTATATCTTCGGTAGCCTCTGCTTCTTCTTTTAATTTGTCTTTTCGCTCGTTAAAAGGTTTGCGTGTTTCTGCAATAATGGCTTTGAATTCTGCTGTTTTGGCTCTTAACTCATCATGAGATAAAGACTCAAGTGCAGCTTCAAAAGTTTTAATTTTATCTACTAAAGGCGAGATGGCTTGTACATCTTGTTTGGATTTGTCTCCAACAAATACTTTTAGTATGGAATCTAAAAAACTCATAATTTTATGTTTATATTTTGGTTGTTACATTTAGATAAAGCTAAATGCGACTTTATTTTATTTTTTATTGAAATTCTTCGCTGTGCTCAGAACAACCTATTTTTTACCTTTTTAAAAAGGGCTTAAATATACGTTTTGTTGTTGTGCTTTTCTAAATTTTGAAGCACAAAAAAAGCCTCGAATAGAGACTTTTTTCTTTGTTTTTTATTCAAACGTTAAAACAACGTTTGTGTTAATACTCATCCTCGTTCCAGAGGTAGTCTTCGTCTGTTGGGTAATCTGGCCAGATTTCTTCGATAGAATCGTAAGAATCTCCTTCGTCTTCAATTGCTTGTAAATTTTCAGTAACTTCTAAAGGCGCTCCTGTTCTAATAGCATAATCTATTAGTTCGTCTTTAGTCGCTGGCCAAGGTGCATCACTTAAATGAGATGCTAATTCTAATGTCCAATACATTTCTTAATGTGTTTATTTTTTTGCAAAAATAATTTTTTAGTTTTAATAGTCAAGAAAAAAGTGAATTATTTTTCAGTAATAAAAAAGAACGTCGTTTTTCACTGAAACTATTTGAGGCTAAATCTTTTGCAGTGTTATTAAATCGCTAGACTCAAAAATGTTTTCCTGTATAACTTTAATGCTTTTCAGGTATCCATTTTACTTCGTCTGCTTGTAAATCATGAGACAACTTTCGTGCCAATACAAAAAGATAGTCAGATAGACGGTTTAAATAGATTAGAGCTTCTGGTAAAAAAGGCTCTAATTCGTTTAATGCACTCGCTAAACGCTCTGCTCTTCTGCACACACAACGTGCTATGTGACAGAATGACACCGTTTGATGTCCTCCTGGTAATACAAAATGAGTCATTGGTGGTAAGGCTTCGTTCATGGTATCCATCTCTAGTTCTAGAATCTCAATATCTTCGTTAGAAATTTTATTAATGTTTAAACGCTCTTTTCCATTTTTCAAAATCATTTTTTCTGGGTCTGTTGCTAAAATAGCACCAACAGTAAAAAGTTTGTTTTGTATACTTATTAAAATGTTTTTGTATTGCTGGTTTATATTTTGGTCGCGAATAAGTCCAATATGTGAGTTTAATTCATCTACAGTACCATAGCTATCTATACGAATATGGTGTTTTGGTACACGTGTGCCACCAAATAAAGCTGTTGTGCCATTGTCTCCTGTTTTTGTATATATTTTCATGCGTCTTTTTTGTTTTTTTGTTGGTAAGCAGCTGCTTCCATTTATTCATTTTTTAAGTTTAAAGATTGCTCTATGGAAGTTTTGCGAAACGAAGTTAAAAGTAATCTGTTGAAAGTTAAAAGTTTTAACTTAATATTAAATGAATTATAATTTACAAATTATCGTTTAAACTTTTATTATTAATTAAAACCAATAATAATTGCAATAATAAGCCAAGGTAATATTAATGTTTATTGTCTTTTTTCCTTTTTTATAACTCTCTTTAAAAGGAAGATTTCCTTTTTTCTTGGAATACTTGCAAAAACAATTATGAATACAGTAAAACTATTAAAATTGAAATCATATTAGATTCTTATTGTAAAATGCTCTTTTGCTTGTTCTTTT
>Ga0209137_1004160_pt1 | contig 11662 bp, 11 predicted proteins | sample SaaInl5LU_22_DNA_FD_184642 | JGI IMG/M metagenome (GOLD analysis project Ga0209137, IMG submission 184642) | Marine microbial communities from expanding oxygen minimum zones in the Saanich Inlet - ESP_105LU_22_DNA (SPAdes) (version 2) | ecosystem: Environmental > Aquatic > Marine > Intertidal...
GCCGGTCCTCATTGGTAGCCAATCGACGAACCAGCTGGGGACCTCTTCAAAGGTTTCAGGATTACGCTTGCGCACTAACTCCAGCCCATCCACGTCGGTTAAGCGAATCTCCAAAAAATAGCCGCGATCAAATATGGTATTCACCATGGTTTCGAGGATTGGATCCTCTCTCTCGAGGATATAGGGAGCCAACGAGAGGCCCAAAGAGGTCGCGGTATCTTGGGCGTGAACCTCAGACTCAATCTCAAGATAACTTTTTATGTTATTGATACTTGTGTAAAAATTGATGGCGAATATCGCTAGAAAAATACCCGATATAAGCAGCATCAACTGCTTGGAGAGTGACATGTGCGGGCTCCCAGACGTCCTTAGGTTAGCATGAATTAAGAGTAGTCCAGTTGTGGACTTATGTCATGAAATCAAACGGATAGGCGATAATTTATAGTCAAGATCATTGTGAATTTGCTTTGCTGAGCTAGCCTAAAACTGGGTTCATATCAATTTGTTAACGATCATGGCGTGTGAGGCGGGCTTATGGGGCGTGCGATAGATGTGCAAGAGTTCACAGCTGAATCATACGAGCAATTTGAAACTGCGTTACACCAACAGCTAGCTGGTCTGAAGTCTCTGCTTGAAGAGCCCGGCTTTGGTGAGGGACCACGTAGCCTAGGTGCAGAGGTCGAGCTTTACTTAGTTGATCAGCAGAGTCGTCCTGTTTGCCAGAATCCCAACGTATTAGATGCGCCGACGGATCGAGCAGATCAACCAATTGCTCGCTGGCCGCTTGAGGATCGATTTAAGGATAGTTGATGAAAAAGACACTCAATGAACTTATAAACCCCCGTCCTGATCAGATCGATGCTGACCCGATTGACTGGCTTGAGCGTTTAGCTGGGCCCACCGTGATCTGGATTGATGGCACAGAGCCAGCCCGCACACGGGCTGTCGTTACGCTATTACACGGTAATGAGCCTTCCGGCCTGTTAGCCATTCATGCGATCTTACGTAGCGGTGAAGTGCCGGTAACCAACCTGCTTCTGGTTATTGTTTCGGTGGAGGCAGCACTCTTGGAACCGCGGTTTCGTTATCGCACTTATCCTCAGGAGCGGGATATGAACCGCAGTTTTAATCCGCCCCACCCAGACAACGCTGGGCATCTAGCACTGGCCGTTCTGAATCGTCTCAAGGCTGCTCAACAGACGACAGACTTGGAAGCTGTATTGGACGTGCATAACACCTCAGGACAAAGCCCGAGCTTCGCTGTAGCCACCGTTGAGCACCGTGCGCACGAGATTCTCGCTGCAATTTTTACACAGCGACTTGTGATAACAGGGTTGCGACTCGGTTCGCTTATGGAGCAAAGCACGGATGAGTGCCCCGTAGTGACTGTTGAGTGTGGCGGAGCGCAGGAGGTCCAATCCCATGCTTTGGCCGAGCAAGGCTTGCGCACGTTTATGCAGCGAGAGAATCTATTTGAACTCGACCATGCGGTGGATATGGATCTCTACCATCATCCTGTGCGTCTCGAGTTGGAGCAGCGTCTGACGCTCGCTTTTGCAGACGCACCAGTCCCAGGCTTTGATCTTACCCTGCTTGATCAGGTGGACCAGTTCAATTTTAAACTCGTACCAGCAGGGACACAGATCGGATGGATTATCGATCCGGATGTTATAAACTACCTGCGTGTAACTGATGCGCGCGGAAACAACCGCTTCGATCACTACTTTGAAATCTGTGGCAATCGGTTGCAAACTAAGGCAACGCAAAAATTGTTTATAGTTACCACACGTCCGGATATAGCGCTAAGTGACTGCCTGGTCTATTCGGCGTTTGAGACAGAACATGCAAGGGTGCATCTTGACGATAGAACAGATTGAACGCGGCGCTTCGCTGCCATCCGACCTCAACCCTGAGGGATATCAGAACCTTATCGAACTCTTTGATCGCTGTGTTGAGCAGTATAGTCCTCGCCCGGCGGTCACGAGTTTGGGTTGTACACTCAGTTTTGCCGATCTCGATCGTTACAGTCGAGCATTCGCGACTTACTTGCTCGAGGAGGCTAAGCTTCAGCCGGGCGACCGGGTGGCACTGCAGTTGCCGAACCTTATTCAGTACCCAGTATTGGTTTTTGGTGCACTTAGAGCCGGCATTATTCTGGTAAATACCAACCCGCTCTATACACCAGAAGAGATGGCCCGCCAGTTCAAAGATAGTGGGGCAAAGTTGCTGGTGATCTACGCTGGCATGGCTCACAAGCTGGAACAGGTTCTTGACCAAACCGATATAGAGCGGGTGTTGGTCACTCAGGTGGGCGATTTTGGGCCAAGGTTGCGCGGTGCCTTTCTGAATTTTGCTGTGCGCTGGATCAAGCGCGCAGAGCCAAAATTTAACCTGCCAAGAGTCGCCTGGCTCAAACCGACGCTGGATGCCTGGGTGGGGCGGGACGCTCGCTATCCCGATTTAGCGTTGGGCGATGTGGCAGTGCTGCAGTATACCGGCGGCACCACCGGTGTTGCTAAAGGGGCTGTTCTAACCCATGCGAATCTGCTGGCAAACATACTACAGGGCCGTGCGGTGATGAGTGTAATGCCCAACGGCTGGGTAGAGCAGGTCATATCGCCGCTGCCGCTCTACCATATTTACGCCTTTGTCGTGTCTCAAATCATCGCCGCAGAGGGTGGTCACTCGCTGTTGATACCCAATCCGCGTGATTTGGATGGCTTCGTCAAAACTCTGAAGTCCACGCGGATGAGCTGTTTTATCGGGCTCAATACACTTTTTGTGGCGCTTTGTCGGCATCCGCAGTTCTCCAAAGTGGATGTCTCGAACCTCAAGGCTACAGTCTCTGGTGGTATGGCGCTTACGTCGGCAGCTGCAGATGCATGGCGTAAAGCGACTGGTCAGGAGATCATTGAAGCCTATGGCCTGACCGAGGCTTCGCCGGCCGTCACCGCAAATGACCCGCTCAATCCGCAGATAGGCAGTATCGGCAAACCGCTGCCGAGCACTCAGGTTGATATCCGCGAACAGGGGTATCGTTCACTCGGAACTAATGAGCCGGGCGAGCTCTGTGTTAAAGGGCCGCAAGTCATGCGGTGCTATTGGAATCGCCCTGAAGAGACGGCTGCAACCTTTACAGCGGATGGCTGGTTACGCACCGGCGATATTGCCACTATTGATCAGGATGGTTTGATTCACATTGTCGATCGGGCGAAGGACCTGATTATCGTCTCTGGATTTAATGTATACCCCAATGAGGTAGAAGAGGTAGTCGCCTCCCATCCTGACGTGGTCGAGTGTGCAGTTATTGGTGAGGCTAATGAAGAGAGCGGAGAGCAGGTCCACCTGTTTGTTGTCAGTGCAAACCCAGAGCTAACAGAGAGGGAGCTCGTTGAGCACTGCCGCGCCAATCTTGCGCCCTACAAGTGCCCTAAACGGGTCAGTTTTCGCGACGAACTACCCAAGACACCTGTCGGCAAGGTATTACGGCGCGCGCTCAGAGAGGAGTAGGGGTTCTGAGGGTGGGATGCTATCATCTCGCCCTTATTTTTATTGGATACCACTGTGCTCGCTGCATTTCTAGCCGCCATCTTTCCAACTTTTGCAATCGCAACGCTGGGCTACCTGATTACTCGTAAAACCGACCTGCTGCGTCATGAGGGGATGCCGATCCTTACCAGTCAAGTGGCACTACCAGCGCTGGTTTTACACTCACTGCTGACCAAGGGGCTACCGCTGGCCGAGATGGGGCGGTTGATGCTTGTTACCGGTGTCTGTCTGATGATCGGTGCGATGATAGTTTGGATAGGTTGCAAAATACTCGGTAAGTCGTCGCGCTTCTATCTCACCACTTTGGTTAATCCCAATACCGGTAATTTCGGCACGCCGGTGGTATTCGCACTGCTGGGGGCAGACTCATTGGCTCCAGCTCTGATCATCTCAGTCACAATAACACTCAGTCACTTCACTCTCGGAATCACAGCGATGTCTGGTAGTTTCGCGTGGCGAAAATTAGCCTCTAATACGCCGCTGATCGCACTCGCAACAGGGGCGTTACTGCTCGGATTCGAGATTCAGCTGCCCACTCCTATCATGGGTTTGTTAGATATGCTGGGAGGAGTTGCGCTGCCGTTACTGCTGTTACTCTTGGGTAGTTCCTTGGCTAACCTACATCTAAAGGGGCGTAGAGAGCTTGGGACGGTGGCCGCGCTTTCGCTTTACCGTCCGGTGAGCGGTTTCTTAATTGCTTATGTAGTGACGCGGTATGCTGGGCTTGACCCTCTAACCAGCCTCGCGCTGATGCTGCAAATGTCAATGCCCGTTGCGGTTATGAGTTATCTGCTGACGCTGCGTTTTGGCGGACCATCAGATCGAATTGCAGCGTTAACGATCACCAGCTTGCCAGTTTCACTGATGGTCTTAGCGCTGATCTACGCCTATCAGAACGCCCTCGTTTGAGGATGTACGTATCGGTTTACGGTTTAAGCTGGTTCAGTTCATCGCCGCGAGTCGGGCATCAATCTCGCGCATTCGCGAGTGCGAATTACGCAAAAACGCCTGTGCCGCGTTGTAGCGGCCCGCCTTATCCGCTTTGAACTCTAGGTAGGCCCGTGTCAGGTTCTCTTTTCGCTGATCCAACCAGCCTTGCTGCTCCGCCATCAGCAGCTGTGCCTGTTCAGGCTCGAGCCGATCCAGAAGTTCGCGAAAACTGATGTAGAGTTTAGCGTCGACCACATATGCAAGAGACATCAGAGAGTCGATCTTCTCATCCAGAGTAGCGCTGTCGCTGAATTGAGCGTTCATACCCTCGAGCGTATCATCAAGCGTAGGTAACCAATTCAGTTGTTGGCTAATCGTCACCCGAGAGGATTCAATTGGCCTTGGGTTCTCGTTTGTTTGCTCTACTGCAGGTTCGAGATCCGTTACGGCTAACGGCTGTTCGGGCCAGACATCGGGCACCACTGCTTGCAGTGACTGCGCTTCGTTGGTGGGCTCCTCAAGTGGTGGTAAATGCTCATCTGACTTGAGCAGAGTCGCTGCCCGATCAATTGAGCGCTCAGTCACTTCAACTTCAGACTCGGGTACGGGAGTCAAACCAATACTCAGCAGTTGGCTGGTCTCTGATGACGCCTTTTGGAGCGAAGTCTCACTAGATGCGGCGGCCTCGACCGCTGTCGGCTCCGAATCACTGTTTAGATCCGTTGAATCCTCTTTTGAGTTAGCGCGAGCTAGGATTTCTGCAAGCGGTGTACCGCTGCTGGTCTCCGTACGCACGTCAATACGAGGGGTGGGTAACGCTTGGCAACCGGCCAAGATCAAACTGGTTAGGCAAAGGGCGCTTTTGACTCTAGTTTTTGACGGCATCTCAAGCTCTTCAGACGTTGTTGGACTGGGCTGTTGTACGAGGCATTGTATAGCAGATACTTTACCGATTCTCTGTTATAATCGCGCGCTTTCTTTTGAGCAGCTCCACGGAGAGAGTAATGAGCGCTAAAGTAGCGATTGTAATGGGTTCTAAATCCGATTGGCCCACTATGCAGGAAGCGGCTGAAATCCTAGATACCCTCGGGGTTAACTATACGGCGGAAGTGGTCTCAGCCCACCGAACTCCCGACAAGATGTTTCGCTTTGCCGAGGGCGCTGCTGCACAAGGCCTAAAGGTGATCATCGCCGGCGCGGGCGGCGCTGCTCATCTGCCTGGAATGATCGCCGCGAAGACTCTCGTGCCCGTGCTTGGTGTTCCAGTACAGAGCAAAGCGCTGAGCGGACAAGATAGTCTACTCTCTATCGTACAGATGCCGCGCGGTATTCCAGTCGGTACTCTAGCTATCGGTGGTGCAGGGGCGTTTAATGCGGGCCTGCTGGCGGCGCAAATGCTGGCAACTGAAGATAGCGATCTTGCACACCGTTTGGGCGAGTGGCGTGCAGCCCAGTCTCAAGCTGTTCTCGATAATCCAGATCCTCGAGGTTAATGATGGAACTGCCGCGTATTGTTGTTGCTGGTAACGGCCAGCTCGGTCAGATGCTACAGCAGGCTGGTGCACCAATGCAGCTGCAAGTGCAACCCGTACATCCGATTGGCGATGAGCTGGTTGAACTGTGTGATGATGATGTAATCAGTGTTGAGATAGAGCACTGGCCCGATAATCCCGTGGGTAATCAGCTCAAAGCCCACCCCAACTTTCGCAATGCCAGTGCGCTGCATGCGGTGATCGACCGCCAGCGTCAAAAGAGCTTGCTCGACCGCCTGGAGGTGCCAACAGCGCCTTGGGTTAATCTCGACTCCACTAATGAAGAACTGCCGCTTGCACTCGCATCACTCGGTGATGCGGCTGTCGTAAAAGCCCGTATGGGTGGTTACGATGGCCGCGGCCAGTGGCGTTGGAAGGTGGGAGATGCTTGCCTTCCCGAGTGGGACGGGATGTGCATCGCTGAAGCGATGATACCGTTCTCTCATGAGGTGTCTCTGGTGGGTGCGCGTAATGCCCAAGGTGACAAAGTGTTCTACCCGCTCACTCGCAACTGGCACCAGGATGGCATTCTACGCGCTAGCATCACTAACCTCGAGAGAGATGACTTACAGCAGCAAGATGCACAGAGCTGGCTCGGCCGTATCATGGATGACCAGGAGTACATCGGTGTTATGGCGATGGAGTGCTTTGTGGTCGATGGGAAACTCTTAGTTAATGAGCTAGCACCGCGCGTCCATAACTCCGGGCACTGGAGCCAAGAGGGCGCGACCATTAGCCAGTTTGAGTTGCATTTACGAGCACTTGCAGGACTCCCGTTGATTCAGCCGGAGCTGCGGGGTGAGGCCCTGATGTACAATCTGCTCGGGCGTGACTGGAAGCGAGAGTGGCTGAGCGTCACCGGTCTACATGTGCACTGGTACGGCAAAGAGATCCGTCCGGGGCGTAAAGTTGGACACGCCAACATTGTGCGTCCTACGCGTGCATCGTTGGCAGAGTCTCTTCAGCAGTTGCGCCCACTCGTTGATAGCGGGGAGGAGCAGGTTATCGATTGGTGTCTGGCTCAGTTCTAGAGCACGTCACAAAGGGGAACTAGGCACAAAAAAGCCGCTCTAAGGAGCGGCTTTTTTGATCTGTCGTTTTGCTTACGGCTTACGGCAACCTTGTTAAGGCTTACGGCTATCTTGTAAGGCTTACGCTTTGGGCGCAGCCGCTTTGCGTGCAGCGCGAGGCTTCTTCTCAGCAGTAGGCATCATCGCAGTAAAGTCGAAGTTGCCCATCTCTTTGAGGTAGTCAACTTCCGCGAGGCTTGCCATTGACTCTTCAAATACTGAAGTCAGCTCCTCACGTGCAGTCGTCAGCGCTGCGACTTCCTGCTCAGCAGCAGCAGTCAGTTTAGCTTCCATCTCTTTGTAGAAGGCGATCTGCATCTCTACAGCAGACTTAGGCTCAGTTGCACCTGTCAGTGCTTTGAACTGTGTCATACCAGCGTTGAACATCTCATTCATGTAAGCAGACTGAAGTTCGAGCAGCTTTTCAGCGGTCTTTTTGTTGATCTCAGCAGCCTTGTTAAAAGGCGCCATCTGGTCAGCGAAAGTTTTCATCATAGTTTCGTACATGGTTCAAACCTCAGTTTGTAAGTTTAAAAAGCATTTTTGTGCGCTGCACAATATTCGTACAATTTAGGTTAGCTCATCACCGGTGTCAAACATTTTTTGTTGCAGCGCAGCAAAAGAGTTTGATGAGCAGGAATGCTGCGTAGGAATAATGTATTCTCTGACGCTGATACACTGGGGTAAAGGAAGCGCAGAGTTGGTAATCGACAGTCAGAACGCCGCAGATTCGCCTATTGGCGTGTTCGACTCAGGAGTGGGTGGTTTGTCGGTGTTGCAAGCCATATCGGCGGAGCTACCGAACGAGCAAACAATCTATTTTGCCGATACAGCCTATGCCCCTTACGGTGATCGCTCTGATAGCGAGATTATTGAGCGCTCTTGCCAGGTGACTGCCTGGCTGGTAGAGCAGGGGTGCAAGGCGGTTGTGGTGGCATGCAACACGGCAACGGCCGCGGCAATCAACACACTCAGAGAGCGTTTCAATATAGCAATCATAGGTATTGAGCCAGGACTAAAACCCGCTGTGCAGCGCAGCAAAACCGGCCGCGTGGGTGTTCTTGCAACGAGTTATACGGTTCAATCTGATAAGTTCAAACATCTGGTTGCGACCGTAGCGGCAGAGTCACAGCTCTCAATTCAGGCCTGTCCGGGTTTAGTAGAGACGCTTGAGCAACCGGGTGAGCATGCTAAACAGTTAGATAGCTTATTGCAGCGGTATCTTGCACCGATGCGCGAGCACGAAGTAGATACACTCGTGCTCGGTTGTACTCACTACTCTTTTTTACGCGAGGCCATCCGGCACCACCTTGGCGAGTCCGTTACAATCCTAGATACGCCCAAAGCTGTGGCAATTGAGCTGAAACGCCAATTAGCGCTGCGCTCAATTTTATCTCAAGCAGGAGAAACTTTTTCCTCGCACCGCTATCTAACAACCGGTATGGATGTGAGCGCAATTCAAACAGTCATGCAATCACTGACCCATGAGAATATAACGCTTGAACAATTTAGGGAGTAGATAAATGGGGTTTCTATCGAGCCTGATGGGGCTTTTTAGCGCTAAGGAAGAGGCGCCTGTTGCCGAGCCTGTTGATTACAAAGGTTTTTTGATTTTTGTTGAGCCACGTAATTCCGGTGGGCAATTTGGTGTGGGCGCACGTATCCAAAAAACAGTAGAAGGAGATGTATTGGAGCATCAATTTATTCGTGCAGATATGCTGCCCTCGCGAGACTCCTGTACTGAGGTAACGCTCAACAAAGCGAAGATGACGATTGATCAGTTGGGCGATCGCCTTTTCGGTGGCTGAATCCCGTAACCCGATGGTCTGACTACAACCTAGCCGGTTTTTTGTCCACCGGAGAGGTGTTCATGCTCTGGAAGAGGGCTAGTACTGTGGTCAACCATGCACACATTGTTGCGACCAGAGTGCTTGGCTCTGTAAAGCGCGGCGTCGGCGTCTGCGAGAAGTGGGAGGAGCCCTTTAGAGTCCTTGATCTGGTCGCCGGTGAAGGTTCTTACTCCTGCGCTGACTGTCAGATCTATGGCAAGAGTTGCTTCTAAAAAGGGCGTTTCCTCAACGGCCTTACGGAAGCGCTCGAACAGCTCAAAACTCTTTCCAGTCTCGATTGGACAGGCGACTATAAACTCCTCTCCGCCGTAGCGCCCGACTGTGTCATAGGGTCTAAACGTATCTCTTAACCGATCCGCGAATTCGCGCAAAACACGATCACCGACTTGATGGCCATAAGTGTCGTTGACGTTCTTGAAGAAGTCGATATCGAGAATGGCGATCGACAAAGCTGAGTCGGTTCGCTGCGCACGCGCCAATTCCGACTCGAGCTGTGCAATGACAGCACCGCGATTAGGCAGGCCCGTAAGGTCATCGTGATCAGCACGATAGGCCAACTTATGATTTGCAATGTTGAGGCTACGCAGAAGCTCAAGGGTACGTAGTCCAACGCCGATACGTGCACGTAGCACACCGGGGTTGTTTGGCTTGCTGATGAAGTCATTTGCACCGGCATCGAGTGCGGTTTGAATATACTCGGCTTCAGTATGACCAGTGACAAGGATAATGTACGGCGGGTCGCTACTGTCGCTTTCACGGAGTATTTTACACAGATCCAGACCGTTAACCTTGGGCATCTCCCAATCGAGCAGGAGAAGACGCGGCGGTTCTTCAGACTCCTGCATGATCTTCAAAGCCTGCTCACCATCAGATGCAATCACTGGTTCGAATCCCCAGCCTTCTAACATCTTCTGCATAATAAAGCGAAGGGCGAGGTCATCGTCTGCTATAAGGGCCTTCATCGATCCTGCGAGTCCTCTCTTAATTATCGGTTTGTGCTTAGCCAAGTGTAGATTAGTTGTGATCTGAGTTTTCTGCCATTAACTGCTAACAAAAACGTACCGACAAATCTGTTTTGAATCTTGACTTTGGTTTTAGGTTTGCATCAGCCGTGCCAAAAATATCGGCCTGATGGGTAGACTTTGCGTTTGACCAGCGCGGCCATAATGGTCAAGCGGTTTGGGCTATCGTTAGAAAGTCTCGACCTGCTGCTTAAGTCGCGCAGCAAAGTTCTCGGGCTCCAGCGGCGCACCAAAATAGAAGCCTTGAAGCTCATCAACGCCTAAGGATCGTACTCGGGCTACCTGATCAGCACTCTCGACACCTTCGGCAACAGTCGACCAGCCTTTCAGGGCGGCAAAATCGGTCGCAAAAGAGATTACTAAATTTGAGGCCTCAACATCCATCGCCTCATCCAAAAACACTTTATCGACCTTGATCTGATTCAACGGCAGGTTCACAAGATAGCCCAATGAGCTCATCTCTTGTCCAAAGTCATCCAAAGCAAGTGTAAGACCGAGCTCCTTGACGGCTCGAATCGAGCGGATAAGGACCTCGGGCATCAGATGGGTCTGCGATTCACTCAGTTCAATAATTAGCGTCTCGGGAGCAAACGTCGCCTGATTCACCAAACGGCACAACTCGCTTAACACATCGAGGTCACACAAATCGTAAGCCGTTAGATTGACTGCCAGTTTCTGCTGCTGATCGATCTCCTGTATTTGGCAAAGAAGTTCTACGGCACGTCGTAAAACCCACACTGCTGTGCGTTTTCGCCAATGCGTATTAACCAGAACATCCAAAAATTTATCGGGTGAGAGGAGGCCCTCTCGCGGGTGCTCCCAGCGCAATAAAGCTTCGGCACCGACGATGCGATGCGGCGATTGAGATTCAACTTTTGGCTGCAATAGCAGTTTAAGCTGATTCTCTTCGAAGGCGGACTCAATATCTCCGATGTATTCGATACCGTTAAGGTTTTCGCCATCAGTATCTGTGTGAAGGAAGCGCCTAAACGATTTGTTCTCCTGGGCGGAGCGTACGAGCGTATATCGAAGATTGACCAGAATTGAGTCAAAACTGGCAGCATCTATAGGGTAGTCTGTACGGACATATCGAATTGAGTAACTTAGCGCTGTGTCCTTTAAGTAAAGCGGAACATCGCAAAGTGTTGACAGATACTCGCCTAAGGGCTCGCTCATCTCGGCATGAACCAACACTAAAAAGCCGGCGCGCGAGAGGTTAGAGCCGGCAATGGATCCTTCTGTTTGAAGAAAATCAAAAAGCTTGCGATAAATAGCCCTGAGAATCTCAGATTCTGAGATTCCCTGACGTTCGCACCGAACTGTGTCATAGGCAATTAATTCAACGGCATAGAAGCTAAAACGTTTCTCTGGGCCTGCCGCCGCTAGATCAGAAAAGACGGACTGCAGTGCCTCGTGGGTAATGCCACCGGTACGTTTATCCAACGATTGTAATTGCTCAGCGTAGCGCTTCTCTTTAGTGATATCACGAGAAAACCCGAGTTTTTCGAGCCGTCCATCGGGCAAACGATACTGATCAATAATGGCCTGACTCAACCAGCGCACCGGCATATCCGGGCCATTGGGCCTGTAGGCATATTCTACTGCAGGTCCCGGCCGCTCGTGGGATTTGGCCACGAGCTCTCGGTACTCCGGTTCGACTAGCTGCAGCCATAGCTCTGGCTTGAGATATGTGCTCTGTCCAGTGGCGC